>Ga0316604_10001299_pt1 | contig 22779 bp, 20 predicted proteins | sample OWC_soil_day20_C_FD_207650 | JGI IMG/M metagenome (GOLD analysis project Ga0316604, IMG submission 207650) | Wetland soil microbial communities from Old Woman Creek delta, Ohio, United States - OWC_soil_day20_CT | ecosystem: Environmental > Terrestrial > Soil > Wetlands | place: USA: Ohio...
GATACTGGCATTTCCATTTTGTATGTGATAAGCTTGAACTGTCCATTTGGGATACCTCCTATGTTCTCTGATATTGGCTTGCGACACCAGTATCATACTAACACAGGAGGTTTTTTACTTCACCCGCTGTAACGCTTCTGCTTACTCTGTTCTCCCCAGCATAGCTGGGGGATTAAGTTTATCATTTAACTATTTACAAATTGCGATTACTTCAATTTCAACTAAAGCATCTTTAGGCAAACGTGCAACTTCAAAACAAGCACGTGCGGGGCACTCCTTGGTAAAAAATTCAGCATACATATTGTTCATTACGGCAAAGTCATTCATGTCTTTGATAAGCACAGTGGTTTTAACTACATCATCAAAAGTGCAACCTGCTTGGACCAAAATAGCTTTTACGTTTTCCAGAGATTGTTTTGTTTGTGCAACAATGCCGCCTTCAGCAAATTGTCCATTCGTAGGAACTACTGGCAATTGACCAGATACAAAGATAAATCCGTTGGCTTTAATTGCCTGAGAATAAGGACCGATTGCACTTGGTGCTTTATCTGTATTTACAACTTGTTTCATATTATAGGCTCCTTTTATCATTTGTATATTACTGCTTCAATTTTATTGAGTACTTCTACCAATCTTGATCGTGGGCAATCATTGTTCATTCTCATGAAGCCTGCACCGCCCAGGTCCGAAAGTAGATCCTTCATTCATAGCAACCTTAGCTTGCTCCAAGAAAAGTTTATGCAATTCCTTCAGCGCATGTTCAGTTCTTTGCAATTGAGCCAGATAAGGTAAGTAGCTTGGAGTTTGCCAACTATAATTTTAGGATTTTTTGCTAAAATAAAACTTTATACCGTTATTGATATTGACCAAGATCGGTTTTTTCTCTGACATCCTTCAATAATTCTTCATATATTTTCAACCGCCAATCTGGCGTTTTGTTTAAGGAATTCTCTTTAAACGTACTTCTACTGGCTTTAGACAAATCAATTGTTGCTATAATCAGTTGTTCTTCATCCAGAGCCAACGATCCCGCATAATATTGCATAAATTTAGAAAGAGAGGGTCCTAGAATTATACTTCCTCCCGGAAAAATAGAAGTCAGGTCCTTTCCTACTAGATTTGCACTGGCCATGAAAATGTTATTTTCTCCTGCACGTGCTTCTAATCGACCACCGTAATACTTTTCCCATTCTGAACGCCCAATTGAGCCATAAGACCGGTACCAGCCACCAGTCGCTGTAGGATTGATATAAAGCCTCGCTCCCATAGCTGTATAATATCTCGCTATTTCAGGAAATGAGTATGTGTCATAGCATATTCCCACTCCAACAGGACCCCAAGGAGTCTCAAAAAGAAACGGTTTAGAGCCTTTTGTAGCCCATTTTAGCTCCATATTAAATGGCTGGATTTTACGAGAAGATCCGATAACACCTTGAGGTCCGATAACAGCAGCAGAATTGTAAATAACATCTGGATTTTGTATGTCGCGTTCCGGCATTCCCAATACTACATATATCCCATATTGAGCCGTTATTTTTGCAATTTCATTCGTTGCTGGACCAGGAATGGTTTCCGCATTTTCTTTTTGCATTTCCACCTTATCATCCTTAACGTCATAACCGGTTAAGGCTGTTTCAGGAAAGATAACAATATTGGCACCTTGTTTCGCTGCAGCAGTTATGTAACCTTCGATTCTCCGCAAATTTTGAATTTTATTACCCCACGTGGCATTAAAATTTACTGCCGCGATTGTCACTACATCTTCACTTGGAACTGCAGCCGCAAATACAGTACTATACATCGAAAAAATAATAGCTAGTACCACTCCGATCAGCATTCCTTTATTAGATTTGATTTGCTTCATTGTTACGCACCTTCCTCTCTCACTTTTGTATCACCGATTTCACATAAAAAACTATATTGTGTCATATATGTTTTACATTGTAAACACCTCCCTTATTAATGACTTATTGAACGTAAAAGATCCTGGCTTCACGGCTTATTTGTCCATCAAGGCCAGTTGCTTCAAAGGTAACCACATGGAAGTTTTTCGTCAACGGTTCGTGATTTCCAGACTTAGCATATGGATTGCTTTGTCGTATTGAGGAGTATAGACCTTACCATCCACGATGGCCTTGAAACTGGATTCACCAATCCCCGCTCCTTGAGTGGCATATACTTTGCCCCTCAAAACAGGGGTAGCTGTTTGATAGATTTCCCCCATGCCGATGGCCGGAATGATAACGAGTCCTTTATCTGAGTTTAACCGGGGATCGACTTTACTCCAGTCCCTGCAGACTCATTTAATTGCTGATGGTTTCACGCCAGAGGGAATCGGACAGACATACTTTGTTCCCTCAATTGTTTCCTGCAATTCCGCCTTAGCTTGCGCCACGACTTCAGGTTCTATCATTATATCAATAACAGTCCTGGCGATTACTTTTCCAGCCACCAGTATTCCTTTATGGGCTAGACCGCTTACTCCCTGTGATACACTCTGCCAAGAATGAGCGGGTGTGCCCAGCGCATGGCAGGCAACACTCAACTGGGCGGTCGGTACGACCCAACTTACATCTCCTACATCGGTAGAACCAGATAGTGACATGGATAAATATACATAAGGCAAAAGTACATCAGCTATTTCTTTTTCTTTTAACTCGCTTACAATCTCCTGCCCTTTTCCTCCCATCAACGCCCCTGCTTGCAACAAATCGTTCTTTATATTCGCATCAGTAAATGTATCTCTTATTTCTCTGGCAAAATTCTTATCCTGCTCATCAAGCTGTGGAACACCTACTACTTGATAATTTTTATAAAGTAGTTTTTCGAGAGTGTTGTTAGGAATATAATTTGAACATGCTTTATCTACGATAATCTCACATTCAGTACCCGTCATCAGAGTAGCCCCTTTTGCAATATTGCATACTCGTTCAAAAATCTCCTGAACCTGACCCATTTTAGGTGCTCGAATCAAATACAGGACTTCCGCCTCCGATTGGACTACATTGGGAGAAACTCCTCCCGTATTGGTAACTGCGTAATGAATACGAGCTTCCTGAATAATATGTTCTCGCAAATAATTGACGCCGACATTCATTAATTCAACGGCGTCTAATGCACTTCTGCCTAAGTGCGGGGAAATCCCCGCGTGGGAACTTATGCCGGTAAATTTATAATAAACTTGATAGTTTGCAAGAGTATTTATGGAAAAAATAGCATTGTGGCTTAACGGATGCCAGGTTAGCGCAACATCAACATCATCAAAGACGCCTGCCCTGGTCATAAAGGCTTTACCTGAACCACCCTCTTCTCCCGGGCAGCCATAATAACGAATAGTCCCTGGAATGTTGTTCTCTTCCAGATAGTATTTTACCGCTACTGCCGCCGCAAGTGCTCCCGCGCCTAACATATTATGACCACAGCCGTGTCCGTTCCCGCCTTCAGCGAAAGGTTCTTTTTGGGCCATCCCCTCTTTTTGACTCATCCCTGATAAGGCATCATATTCGCCTAAGATGGCAACAACAGGACTTCCACTCCCGAAACTTCCTACAAAAGCGGTAGAAATATCAGCAATACCGCGTTTTATCTCAAATCCTTCCGTTTCTAAAGCAGTACACAACAGTTCCTCTGATTGATATTCTTGAAAACGAGTTTCAGCGTATTCCCAAATTTTATCACTTACGCTAATCCAAATATCTTTCTTAGTATCAATTAGGTCATCCAGTCGTTTTTTATCCATTATATCGTCTCCTCATTCAACATCATCAGGTATCACCCACTTTCATTACCATAAGCGCTGCGGTATCCCTGGTCCAACAGGCCATCCGACCAGATGCCAGAAACAAAACAATAAGTACCACATAACTAAGAATGACAACGCGTACGGCATCATGAGGGACAAGTATGTGCCTATTCCTGCCTCTTTTTTATACTGTTGCATCGCATCCAAGAAAAAGGGCAGGAAAGTATTAACAGGAGCTATCGGATTAAGTGAACCATCTCCAGCTCGAAATGCCACTTGAATAAAGGCAGGATGATACCCCATTAACATAAACATGGGAACAAAGACAGGAGATAGAAGCGCCCAGGTAGCAGATCCACCCGCAACGAAACAGCCAACAAGCTGGCTAAATAGCATAAAACACAATAACGCAGGAAGGCCATCCATATTTATACTTTTTAAAAACTCTGATCCAGACGTTGCCATCAACGTGGCCAAATTCGTCCAGCCAAAGGCAGCAATAAACTGTGTAATGCCAAATACCATTACCAGAAAACCAGCGAGGCTCTTAACTGATTCCGTCATCATTTTGATGACATCATCAGCCTTGCGAATTATACCAATTTTGATACCATAAGTAATACCAATTGTGAGTAAAAACATAAACAGCAACGGTACGATCGATCTCATTAATGGCGAATTGAGTATGGTTCCTGTTTGAGGATTTCTTAGCAAAGCACCTTCAGGCACCACCATCATCAGCAATATGGCAATATAAATGATAGCTGCCACTCCTGTTGCCTTCATTGCAGCTATCTGCTCTCCTGTAGGTTTATCGAAAGAAAATGCTTTTGTTCCTTTATACTCCCCTAGACGAGGCTCTACAAACTTTTCAGTTACAATTGTGGTTACTATTGAAAGAAAAATTACTGAAAAGGACATAAAATACCAATTGTCAACCGGTGATACAAATGCAGTGGGATCAATAACTTTGGCCGCTTGGGTAGTGATTCCCGACAATAAGACATCGGTAGTCACAATCAATATATTAGCAGAAAAGCCGCAATAAATGGCTGCCAGAGAGGCGGCAAAACCTGCATACGGATGTCTGCCGAGAGAGTAGAATACCATAGCAGCGATTGGGGGAACGATCATAAGCGAGGCATCTGACGCGATGTGACTCATAAAACTGATTAATACAATTGCAAACGTAACCCCTCGTTTGGGGATTGAGTGGATGGACTGTTTAATAGCAACTTCCATTAGTCCAACTCGTTCTACAAGTCCCATGCCAAACGTCAGAACTATTATCATACCCAGCGGTGGAAAATTGATATAATTTCTGATCATTTCCGTCAGCATCCATTGCACGCCTTCCTTGGAAAGTAGGTTTTTTACATATATGCTCTTATGAGTCAAAGGATCAATGGATGTCACGTTGACTGAGGCTAAGATGGCAGAAATAATCGCAAGAGTCAGCAATAACAGAATGAATAATACTGCAGGATTAGGAAGCATATTACCAAAAAATTCGATTTTCTTTAAAAAACCACGGTTCTGCACTTTTACTTCTGGACCAGCGGGCAATGTTTTCATTAAATGAACCCCCTTATCAAATTAGATTTTGTTTTTCATTTCCAATCCTTAATCAGATACTTATGCATCGCCCCCTCTGCCACCTATCAGGTCGAACGTCTTTATCGCATCGGAATTCACCCTCATTTACTGTGGTCCCCCCTTGATTTTTGCCGATAGCGTGAATAGAAGACCGCAAACGTGATCGGTGAAACCCATGGTCTTGAGTAAAAGCTTCCGTTACCGGATCTGACTTTGCCTTTGATTTAAATCCCCGCCTTCTTAAGAAATTGTTATACATTCTGATTCCGTAAAAAAGAACCCAGCAAGTTGAACCTTACATTGAAAGGCTCACTTGCTGGGTTCCATTTACGAAAGATAAATAAAGCAGCTTTCTATTTTTTTATAATTAAAATTTTTTTACTATTTTGCTTTATTCTGGGCCCAACTGGCTATTTCCCGTACATTTTCATTGTGATCCGCGAGAGCGCGTATAAAGTACTTTTCATACTTTGGGGAATCCATATTTGCCATGGCCCGGAGGGCATTGCATTTCCATTGCCAGATATCGTCTTTGCTAATATACCAGAATCGAGGTTGGACTTTTGCCCAATAGGTTTCTTCATCCATTAAGAACAGATCTTCTAGAGTGATTATATCCTTTAATCGCGAAGGTTCGGGAAATTTCTCATTTTCTTGCCATGTTCCGGAGTTGGCTGGACAAACATTCTGACAGACGTCGCAGCCATATAACCAAGTTCCCATTTTATCTCGCAAGTTCTCAGACGGCAATAAATTTGCTGCACATGACAAATGGGCTATACAACAAGTCCCATCCATCGTCAAAGAATCCGACAAGGCTGCCGTAGGACAAGCTTTGATACATCTATTGCAGCTATCAGGGCAAGCAAACCTAGCATCGTCAATAGGTATTTCATATTCCATTTGCTTGTCGATAACCCAAGTATCGATCCAGTTCCAAGATCCCCGCTTTGTGTACACAAAATTATTATTTCGGAACTTTCCTAGTCCAGCCTTAACAGCCGACCAGCGCGCTGGCGCTGCATTCTTTATTGCCTTGAGTCCAATTCCGTCCAGAAATTGTTCAAACTCGACAGTACCAGCATACTCCTTGGAATAGCTCAATCTGCTGTCAACTAAGAAGACTTTGCCAACAAAGCGCTCCAGCCCTTCAGGAATCTTGTACCTATCATATCTCCGCAAGCACACTATAATTGATTTTGCCCACTCAATGCTTTCTTTGGGATTAGCCAATCTCCTAAGACGATCGTAAAATGGGCCTGCATGTGGAAAGAGCGTGCTACGCGTATTCAATTGAACCAAAAACTCTTCAAAGAGAGAGGCTTCAATAATCCCACAACTTTCATATCCTGCTTCTATTGCTTTGGCCTTGATTTTATCTTCCAAACTTCCCACAGAACTCCCCCCTCCTCATAAGTTAATCTATCAATTGCTGATCTATGATATATTGACTTAATAGCTCAGCGGTATTGCCAGTTATCTTAATGCAATTACGAAGATGCTCTTTGCTGTTAAAAGGATGCGGATTGAGTACCCGGCAACAAGTCGCACCAAATTTTTCTTTGAAAGCCCCATGAAACTTATTGGCAATCCTATACACCGGATCCTTACTTTGCTCTTTTACAATTCGCCCTTTAAGCATCCCCAGTACCATGGTAGCTCCCGTTAGCGCACCACACATGCAGCCCGCATGACCAAGTCCTCCACCAAAACCGGAAGCCATTCGTAAAGCCTCGTCAGGAATATTAAGCTTTAGATTATCCCGGAAAGCCCATACTATCGCTTCCGCACAATTATAGCCTTCACGAAAATTCTGTCCCGTCAATTGTTTGATATCCACTTTGCCATTGGCCTGTTTTTCAGTCATTAAAATCACCTCTGCACCATACGTTATTAAATTAAGTTACCGCTTTTCTCTTTATAAGTTTTCCCCTCTATAGTAATGAAACGGCCTTCTCAATTCTTCGTAATCCATTCTCAAGTACCGCCCGGGGGCAGGCTATATTAATCCTAGCAAACCCTTCCCCACCGGGTCCGAACCATACTCCCCCATCCAAGGCCACTTTAGCTTGTGTTAGTAAAAATTGATTGAGTTCCTCCGGGTTCATACCGAGGTCCCTGCAATCAAGCCAGATGAGATAAGTTCCTTCCGGTTTGATCACCTTAATTCGTTTGATCCTTGTTGCAAAATAGTCCATTAAGAAATCAAGATTATCTTGCAAGTAATCTAAAAGTTCCTCCAGCCAATTGCTCCCATACCGATAGGCACTCTCGGTGGCCAGAGCACCGAAAACATTTGGGCGCATTAGATGGTTCTTTTTCATATGAGCAAGATAGATCTCACCAATTTTCGGGTTTGGAATAATGATATTCGCTGTTTGTAACCCAGCCAAGTTGAAAGTTTTGCTTGGTGCAGTACAAACTATAGTGTTTTGAGCAAATTCCTCGGAAATTGAGGCAAAGGGAATGTGGATATGTCCTTTAAACATAAGATCAGCGTGGATTTCATCGGAAATGATAAGAACATTATGTTCAATACAAATCTTACCGAGCTCTGTAAGTTCTTCCTGGGTCCAAACTCTGCCGACCGGGTTGTGTGGATGGCACAAGATTAGAAGCTTCACACCAGAATCAAGTTTGCTACGAAGATCATCAAAATCCATCGTATATTTGTCATTTTCAAACTTCAGAGGATTGTAAACCACTTGACGATCGTTATTTATAATGGCGTTTTTAAACGGATAATAAACCGGCGGTTGGATAACAACCTTATCGCCAGGTGCCGAAAAAGCCTGGATAATAAAATCAATTGCGGGTACAACACCTGGGGCGAAATGTATCCATTCTTTGCGAATCGACCAGTTAAACCGCTGGAGCATCCAACCGCAAACCGCTTCGAAATACGATTCTGATCGAGTACTATAGCCCAGGATTCCGTGATCAATCCGTTGTTTAATTGCTTCAAGAACTGGTGGCGGAGCCATGAAATCCATGTCCGCTACCCACATAGGTAAGACATCCTTCACCCCAAACATTTTGTCAACTTCATCCCACTTCATCGAGGATGTGTTGTAACGGTTAATTTTTTGATCAAATTGCGACTTCATATGAACACCTCTTTCTATTATTCTTAATACCGCGTTATTGCTTAATTCCAAATCATTGACTTTCATAGTGTATGTGAATACTTATACGTTCTGCCGACATCAAGCTGTTGGAATAATTGTAGTTTAAATCACTAAGCAAATAATAAGGACACTATACATAAAAAGAGTATTTGAAAAAAAGCTATCACCCAACCATTCTTAATCATTGAAACCATATCCTTGGTTTGGGCAAAACCCATTGCACTGAACATATTTGCTCCAGGGTGAACAAAGTTGCACGCCCGAGTGGCAATGATTATCGCGATCGCCCACACAATACTATTAATTCCGTATTGATTAATCAGTGGAGCGAACATATCATGTATCATTTTAATGATGGCTACAGTTGCCCCTGTCAAGCCGAAGGTACCAGTTAGCCCTGCTATAATTGGCACAGCTTCTTTACCGCCATAATTAGCTAAAGGCTGTATCAATATCGTTAACGCCTTAAATGCTCCAGCCTCTTCCATAAAATTCATAAATGGATTAAGAAGCAGGAACAGGACGAATAAATGCAGATTTCCTGCCATTCCTTGAACAAATAACTCGAAAATCCTTTTGATACTGATCCCGCCAACTAAACCAGTAATGATCGCCAAACCAAGCATCACGACTGTCACATACGATGTGCTAGCGTTGAAAATTATCCCATATGCAAGCGCAATGATAAAAGATAGAATAAAAATAACGGTAGTGCGAGTATTGTGGCCATCAGGAACAAACTGCTCCCCAATCTCACTTTGCTCATAATCATTTATTCCTTGTGTTTCTTTCTGAATTCGACAAGCCATGAACCAATTACAAAGCAATGTTACTATCGCTACCGGTATAGCCGCCTTAAATAGCATGTCTCCATAGGTGATCCCTACAAAAGCAAGCAAAGTCACAGTTGGTGGCGTAAAAGGCCCTAGAGTCAATCCTTCTTCACCTGCGACATGAAATAGAGTAGCAACGGTGCTTCGTGTCAAACCGACAGAAGCAGCGACTGGCAGTACAATCGGAGCAATAATGGAGATACCACCAGCCATAGTACCCAACAGTCCTACAATGATGATGCTGGCAACAACAATACCGGCCATTGCCTTTCTCTGAGTATTAACCCCAATGGTGTAGATAATTTTGTGCACTAAGGTATGGCTTACCTTAGTCGCATTGAGAATTTCCCCCAACCCTCTTCCCATCATTATGATCAAACCAACTAGTGCTAGGAATGACCCCAGACTTTTAACAAATTCATTAGCCAAGGAAAATATCGTCTGATGGGTAATCAATGCCCCTAATACGACACAAAGAATTGTAATGGGAATAGGTTCTTTGTAAGTAAAGATTAAAACTAAGTAAACTACTAGAGGTAATAACCCAAGCAGTCCATACCAAATATTGAAATCAACTGGTATTGTCATGATCAATTCTCCTTCCCGACTTTCGTTGCTGGGCGTATCTCATTGTGACTTTGCTACCATTTCAACAAATTCCGATTATAATAACATACTTAGGTTAGCACCTCCTTTTCTGCCGTATTTTTACATAAAACAAAGACTCCACATATCGTGATTGCTCGTAGCGTTATAGTTTAAACGTTGCAACAGCATTCTGAAGTTCTTCTGCTATCTTTGCAAGAGCTTGACTTGATGATACAAACTCTTCCATGATAGCCACTTGCTCTTCTGAAACAGCCGAAACGTTTTTAGTTTGAGCAACAATTCCCGTACTGCTTGACCTTATTTGCCCCATATGGGAAATGACATCCTGGTTCCAATTCATCGCACTTTGCACTGTCTCCGTGACTTTACTCGCTTCTTCAGATGTTAGGCTCACGAAACGAAAAATATCTTTAAATGCTATCCCAGCTTTAGAAATAACATCTGTACCGATCTTTACTTCCGAAGCACCATTATTAGTTGCTTGTACTGCATTTTTTGTTTCTTCCTGAATTATACCAATCAATCGAGTAATGCGTGTTGCAGACTCTCCAGATTGTTCAGCGAGTTTTCTTACTTCGTCTGCTACGACGGCAAAACCTCGCCCCCGTTCACCCGCACGGGCAGCCTCAATGGCTGCGTTTAGCGCCAGCAGATTAGTCTGTCCCGCAATATTAGTTATGGTGGCGACAATATTTCCGATTTCCGCAGACCGCTCCTTTAAATTGGCGATCACTTCCGCAGAATAATTTACCACCGTATCAATTTTATTCATTTGCTCGATCGCTGTAGTGATGGCTTTTGTTCCATCGTTAGCTACATCAGTGGCACTCAAGGAAGTTCTTGCAACATCATTCGCACTGGATGCGATTTCTTGCAGTTCTTTTGACATCGCATCGACTGTGTTTGACGTTTCAATTATTGCCAAAACCTGCTTTTCAGTAGCATCTTCCACTTCAGTAAATGTAGATACTACTTCTTCTGAAGCCGTAGTTGATTCATCAGCACTTGCTGCAAGTTGCTCAGATAAGGCAGCCACTTGATGCGCATTGTTTTGAACTTGATGGATGATGCTTCTTAGACTAGTAGCCATGCCCTCAAATGCTTTTGCCAACTGTCCGATTTCGTCTTTGGAATTAATACCAAGTGCCATATGACTGATATTTCCCTCGGCAAGACGTTTGGTCGCCACGACTAAGGTCCGGATTGGGCTTGTAATTTTATTAGCTATTACTGGAACAATCACCAAAATCAACAACAATATCACTAAAAAAGTAGCTGAAGCACTATTTCGGATCACGTTTGATTGCTCGTTGTATTCCTTTTCATCAATAACCGATATTACTTTCCATCCAGTTATAGGAGAAATATTGACCGCGACAGCGCAACTCACCCCTCCTATTTGTTGAATCGTGACTTTGTCTGCCTTTTCATTTAAATCGTTTAAAAATGGAATTTCTGCGTTTTCTGGAGTTTTGAGAAGCAGCTCTTCGTGACCGGGATAAGTAAGAATCTTGTTGTTCTGGTTCAATACTATTAGGTACCCTGTTCGTCCAAATTTAGACTCATTGAGTTTTTTCTGAAAATCCTGTAACCCAATCCCTAAGCTCACTACCCCAATAGTTTCTCCATTGCGTTCAATTGATTTGGAAATACCGATAGTCATTTCTTTGGTTGATTCGGTTATATAGGGATCGGATATCACTATTTGCCCTTTATTACTAACCGCTGCCTTATACCATGGTCGCTCTCTAGGATCATACGCTTTAGCAGTCATAAACTTGGGGACATTTACATATCCTCCATATTGAGTTCCTAAGCCGACCAAGCCGATATCTTTGTTACTCGCTTTCACTCTCTCTAGATAATTCGTAATCTCTTTCTCTTTAGCCGAATCCCTATAAATGAAATTCGCATCATAATTGGTATAATTATTTATGGAATTATCAAGAGAGAGCATACGTTCATCAGAAGATATCATTGCAATGGTATTTTTTGCTTGTTGAAAGATAACATCTTCAATATAGTTTTGAACTTCCACCATTTTAGCAAGGCTGTTTGCAGCATAATTTGCTTTAACTTGGTTTTCCACAATGTTTGTAATATATACCGCTCCAAAAACATACGGAACCGTACATATTAGTAAAATATATCCCAACAATTTTGCGCGCAGAGAGGTCCTGAAATCGATTTTTGATAAGGAAGCCATAATATTTGCTTTCATATTTGACACATCCCTTTTCTGTATTCCTATCTCAATTTCTTCTTTTTCCTCCACTTCGCAGTCGTTAACGCTTGTAAATGCAACTAGCGACAATAATCTGAGTTGTCCAGACGATATTCCAAGTCCACTTATCAATGCTTTCTTCAACTACGCCTACATTAATCTACCTTTACACAGGAATGTGATTTTTACGCAACACTTGCCCGGCTGCCACCCCTGTCAAATTACTGTCTTCAACAGCCAACTGACCGTTAACCAAAACATATTTTATACCAATTGGATATTTATGAGAATGGGTATAATCAGATACATCATTAACAATATCCGGATCAAACAAAGTAAGATCCGCTACCGCTCCCACCTTTATTACGCCACGGTCAACGAGTTTTAATCGAGTCGCCGGCAACTGCGTCATCTTATAAATTGCTGTTTCTAATGATACAATTTGTTTCTCTCTTACGAACTTGCCCAAAACTCGCGGAAACGTCCCATAGGAACGAGGATGCACTACTTTGCTGAAGTCCTTCTCAGTACTCATTCCCATACCATCAGATCCAATTGCAACCGCACTGTTTGAAAGAATATACTCCATATCATGAGGTGACATGGAAAAATACACTGCACTAACCGCAGCTTTTTCTTCCAATAACAAACGAACTATGGCATCTTCCGTTTTACACTGCCACATGCTGGAGATCTCGGCGATGTTCTTGCCGGATAACAATGCATTACGATCTGATACGATACTAGAAATCACAACTCGTTCAGGACCGCCACGGACCTCGACCTCTTCGCCAATCGCCTGCTTCAATTTCTCGCACAACTCAGGATTGACCAATCTCTCTAACAGTGCCTTGACCCCGCCACTATGTGCCCACGGTGGGACAAGCACGGTTAACGCCGTACTTGATGCTTCATAAGGATATTGATCAGCACCAATATTGACTCCCCTTCTCGTTGCAACCCGTATGTTATCGAGAGCAATTTTTCCCTTTCCCCAATTCGGCTTCCCTATTGCTTTCAGATGAGAAACCTGTACTCTTGCGCCGCTTTCTTCCCCAATCCGAATTACTTCGTCCACAGCGTCTAGAAGTCCCCCGCTTTCATTGCGGACGTGGCTGGTAAACAACGAATCTAGAGCAGCCACCACCTTGGCCAGTTCAATTAATTCCCCAATCTTCCCAAAGCTGCTTGGCGGATAAACAAGACCTGTTGAAAGTCCCCAAGCACCCTGATTCAAGCATTCAAAAAGCAGTTTTTTCATTTCATCCAATTCAACTTTGGAGGGTGATCGATCATCTGCCCCCATCACAGCCATACGCAGGTTAGCATGCCCAACCAACGGAACCAAGTTTATCCCCAGTTCAATCTGATCGAGACTTTGGCAATATTCATTAAAAGTTTGCCAAGTTATCCCTGTATCAGGTAGTGCTACCCCGTGCATTTTAAGAAAAATTTCCAAATCATTTTTCTGGCTTTGGTTAACAGGAAAAAGTCCGATTCCGCAATTACCAGTTACTTCGGTAGTAACCCCTTGGAGCAGCTTACTATCCGCCATAGGGTTTGCAAAAACAGTAAAATCTGTATGGCTATGAATATCTATGAACCCTGGGGCAACCACCAGTCCCGTCGCATCAATCATTTTATGTGCTGGGTCATTTGAATTTTTACCAATATATGTAATTTTGTCGTCTTGAATAGCTATATCCGCTTTTTGGGGTAATCCCCCCAATCCGTCATAAATAGTACCATTACGGATAATTATTGAGTACATATCATGCTCACCTCACTAAAATAGTCATTTGAAGTATCTAAACGCTTGCATTCTGATGCAATATATCATTATTACTACTGATGCTGTAACGAGAGCAGTAATACGATAGTAAAGAAAGATCAAGCATATCAAAATTTAAACCATTTGTATCAAAAAGATTATTTGCTATCATTTTAGCCCGTTCCGCATTCGCTGAAAAATAGAATCGGCTATTTCCTAGTTTCTGTTCATTTAATAATTGTCTCGTAGCAAGAAATTCGTGGACCCTTTGAGCTGTCTCTTCAGCAGGATCTATGATCGTTACCTTCTTTCCCATTATTTCTTGTATCAAATGCGATATATACGGATAATGAGTGCAAGCAAGTATAACAGTATCTACATCTAGCTCTCTTAAAGGAGTCAAATACTTTACCGCTGCCTCATACAATTCCGGGCTGTCTAAATTACCCACTTCTATCAGTGGTGCAAATTCTGGACACGCCTGGGCAACTACTTTGACACTCGGATCTATAGAGGTAATTTCAGTATGATGGAAGCCACTTCTCACAGTTGCTTCTGTCGCAATGACCCCAATGCATTTGCTCTTTGTAGTTGCTAATGCAGACATGGCTCCCGTACTGTTTCCGATTAGATCAAAATTATAATTATGACTAATGGAACTAGTTCCCAATACGGTTATGGTGTTACAGGCAACAACACCTACTTTTACACTACATAAGGACATGAACTTCATTATTTCATCGGTGAACTGACATATTTGTTCTTTATTACGCGAGCCATAGGGAGAACGAGCCGTGTCCCCAAAGTAGATAATATTTTCCCTTGGTAACAGTTCTTTTAGCTTTTTATAGACGGTTAGCCCACCGATTCCTGAATCATAGATTCCGATGGGTAAGTTACTATGCATATTTTATCCCCTCCTTATTAAGTGTCCTTTACTGAATGGCCTTTGCAAAAAGATTAGCTTGCACCAGTCCTAAATTGCCCTTGCTCGGAATCAAAAAAGTGATTTACTTTCTGATTCCATAAAAAAAGAGACCCCGAAGTTGAGCCTTGCAATGAAAGGCTCACTTGCTGGGTCTCATTTACTTAAAATAAATGAAGCAGCGTTATATTTTAGTTGAGATTAAAATCAGTAACCGCTCCTTTGAGATCTCCCTTTTGCAGCATCTGAAATCGTTTCTGCACATCCCGATATGCAACAAGAAGTGCTTTCTGAGAAGCACCTATATATCGATTCTCAATTTCCTCTTGGATTATCTTACCATCAGTAATTATATTCTTGCCGCAAAATATCGTTTCTAGGAATTGATTCGTTAATTGTAAAGCTGTGCTTGCGGAGCAAGCTATGATCTTCCCTGAACCCTTGTCAATAAGAACCCCCAGGAAAAACCTACCATATTGGTACGTTATAGGGTTGTTCATTTGAGACTTAGAAGTCCCACAAATGTATACCGTGTTAGAATCAAACATCCCCGTCCCTCCTTCAGCATAAATCTCATTGAATAAAATAAAATCCAACAAGATCATGCTTTTGTAAAAAGCATGATCTTGCTGGATTCCAACTACGAACAGCAAATGGAGCAGCGCATATATTTTTTCTTATACTCATATTATTATGAATTCATTTAATTGTCAAGTATATTTTGTTCAACACAAAAATTAACGATTTCCGTGATCAAGGTCTATTACATACTTGATCACGGGAGTTTGACACTTATATAATGGAAAAATGCTCCTGAAGCCTTGAAATAGGCTTCTTTTTTTGTCAGGGAAACAGGGGGGACAGGGAGTTTGTTTCTGTTTTCTACCAACTCGCCTATGAAAAACAAATCCCCTGTCCCCACGTTTCTTCTTTGTTCACGATCATAGACAATCCGATCAACCAATAACCTAAATGCTCTATTCTGATCGCTTGGGTCAGTCGCAGTGATCCATAACGCCTTAAATTCGTTCCTATAAATCTAAGAACATTTTAAAAAATTCTATTTTATCTCCACCACTGACAGTTTTCTCACCCTCACCATTAATATGAAAACCACACTTTTGGTAACATCTTATTGCTCTATTATTTGTTTTTCGTACATTCAAACTGACCTTATTAAAATTAAGTTTTTCCCGAGATTGCTCAATAGCTAAAATTATTGCCTTTTTCCCAATACCCTTACCAAAGTAATCCGATTTACCTATCATTATTCCCAGAATAGCTACATCGTTATTTTCTTTATCCTTTTCAAGCCATACTACCCACAATCGATTTCATTTGCCTTTATGATATACCAAATATACTCTTGATTTTTATTGATATCAGTTCCATTAAATTTTTTGGGTAAATATCGCGACATATACATCGTTCCTTTAATCTGGGCATACCATTCTTCCAAAACCTCTAAGTCGTCTAAAAAAACATGTCTTAATGAAACATTCATCATGTCACACCTGCCATACGTCAAATATCTTATCTAGCAATCGTATTTTATAATTAAGTACTGTCCCGACATTTTTACGGATTCATCAATTTCAAATATATAACCCTATACCCTATTTGCAATATTTGCAATATTTGCCATATAAATAAGAAACTCCTGCCGAATTAATACATTTAGCAAGAGTTTCTCTTTTTATTACATCATCAATGATGACTCCTTTATTTGGAAACGTTTTTTGCTGCAAGAAAAAACTCAGAACAACCGTGCGCAAGTAATGTCGTTAAATGAATATAGTAGTAAGTAACCCCTTGTTCCAGGCGTGTGGCTGTTACTTCAAAGTTACCTGCCGTACCTGCCGCCTTTTGGGAGCTAGTTATCGTTTCAAAAGCGTCCTGCATTATTTTCCGGACAACAGGATGTCCAGCATTTCCCGGATGTCCTAGTGACTGAGAAAGATCGGACGGACCAATGAATAAAACATCAATCCCTTCCACAGCTGCAATAGCGGTAATATTACCAAGAGCATCCTTATCCTCAATTTGCACGCAAACTAAACTTTCATTATTAGCTTGCTGTGTGTATTCGCCAAGGGTAAGGTTAAAACCATAATTCGCCGCGCGCGTTCCCACTGCAAGACTTCGTGTACCAAGAGGATGATATTTTACAGCAGACACCACCGCTCTGGCCTCAGCTGCGGTGTTAACATGTGGGGCTTGTATACCCATTACACCGCGGTCCATGTACTGAAGAATGCTTTCAGGATCATTCTTTGGCGGCCGCACAATCGGGATTAAACCGCTTGCTTGTGCGGCCATAGCCATAAGTTCAACATTTTCCAACGATATAGCCCCATGCTCGCAGTCAATAAGAATCCAGTCGAAACCTAGCTTTCCAATCATTTCGACGATTTGCACTGAGGGAATCATGATGGAAACTCCAAATACAGTTTTTCGCTGATGAAGTTGTTCTTTCATTCGATTAGCCATTGACCCATCCTTTCAAGATGAAGAATATTATTCATTACTTCTGACAAGCGGTGTTTGCCAATAACGGAATACCGCTATTACTTAATTTTTGAGAGATCTAAATTTAACGCTTTGGCAGTATCGCGAATCAGTTGGAAATTATCATCAGTAGCTGTTACATATTTGCTTGCACTTAAGGGTTTTAAGACATCTGGTCTCAATTCATTAACTTTCGTCATTGCTTCGATAAACTTTTGTTTTAACTCTGGATTGATATCTTTGGCTACCGCAAAGGGGGATTGAGGAATAGGAGGACAAGTATAAAAAATAGCCACCTCCTCTTTGGTGATAATTCCTTTTTCGATCGCGCGGTTATAAGTCATTTCGTCTATCGATGCCGCATCAACTTGTTTGTTCTTTACCGCCAGCAAAGAAGCATCATGTCCGTTGGTGTAAATTACGGAAGCAAAATCTTTGGATGACATCCCATTATCCAATAAAACTTTGGCCGGAACAAGATAACCTGAAGTGGAGCCAGGGTCAGTGTATGCTAGTGTCTTCCCCCTTAAATCGTTTAATGTTTTGATTCCACTGCCCTTGTACGTAATAAAATAGCTGTTGTAAGTTGGTGACCCACTCTCGCCTACACGCACGACACATACTTCTGCTCCAGCTCTTTCTGCAGCCATTATGTACGAAAAGGGTCCAAACATGGCAGCATCGATATGTTTGGAACGCATTGCCTCGACAACTGCGTTATAATCAGTTGCCACATAAGGCTCAACCTTAACATTCATCGATTCTTCCAGATAAGCGACTAAGGGTGCGAATTGTTTTAACGTCTCTTGGCCGTTTTCCGATGGAATAATACCAAGACGAAATGTTTTTTCAGTTTTTGAAGTCTGACATCCGGCTAATAGTAGTGACATAACAAGACAAATTACGAATATAACACCGCGTTTTAATAAATAGCTCCTCATAATTAATTCTCCCTCCAGCTTTTTAATCGGTAAGTAAACAGAGTGCTCTTTCCATTCTATCCATAGCAATTTTCAAATTATCTAGGGAATTGGAATAAGAAATCCGTACGTAATTCGGTGCTTGGAAAATTACTCCAGGTGACATTAAAACATTGGTTTCATTTAGTAAATACATCGCAAAATCCATAGAGTCTCGGATAATGTAATTCTTGTATGATTTTCCAAAATAAGACGATACATTTACCATGATATAAAAAGCTCCCTGAGGATTAAGACAACAAAGTCCGTGCATCTGCTGCAAACGCTGGATAACGAACCGCCTTCTCTGGTCAAATTCTTTGACCATATTTTTGATTGACGCTTTGGAGCCTAACAACGCGGCAATGGCAGCTTTTTGGCTAATAGAATTCATATTTGACGTCGTATAGCTTTGAATCAAACGCATAGCATCAATAACTTCTTTAGGTCCAGCCGCATAACCAACCCGCCACCCTGTCATAGCGAAAGCTTTAGACAAACCGTTGACCGTGATGGTTTTTGCCTTTATATCACTGCCAATTGATGCCATAGAGAAAAATTCTCCTTCATACGTTAAATATTCGTATATTTCATCAGAGATGATGTAAAAATTATGTTTATGCGCTAGAATGCCTATTTGCCGCAGCAATTCTCTACTGTAAACCGCGCCTGTAGGATTATGGGGATTTGTAAGTATAATCGCTTTTGTTTTGGAAGTAACGTGTTGGTTAATTTTATCTGCAGTTAATACGGTACCTCCCGGTTCTTCGGTGTTGACAAAGATAGGCGTTGCTCCGATCAACTTAACCATTTCCGGATAACTACCCCAACAAGGGATTGGTATCAATACTTCATCGCCTTCATTACAAATAGCGTATAAGATATTTGCTATGACCTGTTTGGCCCCAGTACTGGCGATGATATCCTCCGGCATATAGTCAACACGGTTTTCCTCACGCAACTTTGTACAGATCGCTTCCCGCAACTCATAGATCCCCTCTATGGGTGTATATTTAGTGAACCCCTGTTCAATGGCTTCGATGGCAGCTTGACAGATATGTTGCGGAGTATTAAAATCCGGTTCTCCCACATTCAATGAAATGATTGGTCTACCGGCTCTTTTAAAAGATTCCAATTGACTGCGAAATTCCGCACTGACATTGACGTCCATCTGACTCACTCGATTACTCAAACTGATCATGATTTTTTCGCTCCTTAAATAATTTTTGCCCTAACTTGATTATTGATTTGATCGATAATAGCAACTGTAATCAAGGTTAATAGGACAATCGCCAAAGATTCCCGATATTGAAAGAGCCTTATTGATGTAATAAGATCAAAACCTATACCGCCAGCACCCACCATTCCTAGCACAGTTGCTGCCCTTATATTCACCTCCCAGCGATATAATATGACAGTAATAATTTCTGGCAATACCTGAGGTAACACCGCAAATTTTAAAACCTGACAAGTGGTTGCTCCCGTAGATTTGATAGCCTCAATTTCTCCTTTACTGACATTTTCGATTGCGTCGGCATAAAATTTTCCTAACATTCCCGCCGAATGCACCGCGAGAGCCAGTAAGCCTGAAAAAGGCCCCAACCCTACCGCCGTTACAAAAACAAGTGCAACAATCATTTCCGATACCGACCGTGTGGCATTTAATAGAGTTCTACAAATCCTATATACAAATGGATTAGGAGAAAAGTTAGCTGAAGCACCAATACCAATCGGCAAAGCAATAAAAACTGCTAAAAATGTGCCAGCAATAGAAATTTCAACTGTTTGCAGAATGGATAACGCTAATTCGTTAAATCGGGTAAAATCCGGTGGAAATGCATTCACAATAAAATTAGCCATCTCCGGCAAGCCTCTTATTAATTTTGTTAAAGAAAATCCAGCTTGTTGGAAACAAACTAGCACGATAATCAGCAATACAATATAATACCAGCGAAAACGCGGTGCCATTTGGTGTTTTATTGTTTCTATATTGATTTTCGTATATAAATGGAATTCATCTTTCTTCACAAATTAGCAACCTCCTCAAGTTGGTCGTATACCGAACCTATTTCAGCGGCATTCGTTTTATCTGTGTCGTACTGGGCAATAATTTTACCTTGATTCAGGCCGATGATTTTTTTCGAATATTGCAAAGCCAATTCCACTGAATGTAGAGTTAATACTAAGCTAATCTTTTCTTCCTCGCTAATTTTAGTTAATAAGTCAAGAACTACTTGCGATGTTTTAGGATCTAAACTAGCTACAGGCTCATCAGCCAGCAAAACTTTAGGGCGTTGCACCAAGGCCCTGGCAATGCTAATCCGTTGTTGCTGTCCACCGCTTAATTGTCCTGCTTTTTGAAAACGCTTTTCATAAAGTCCCACTTTATCAAGATATTGACAAGCCAGTTCATAATCGGCGTTCGTAAATTTGGTTAGCAGCGACTGGAATGTCGAAGTATAGGCCAACCGTCCACATAATACATTCTCTAGCACGGATATCCGCTGAATAAGATTAAATTGCTGAAAAATCATCCCTATGGATTTTCTAAATTCGCGAAGCTTTCGGGGGTGCCGTGATAATGCCACATTGTCAACTGTGACTTGACCACCATCAATTTCAACTAACCCATTGATACATCGGAGAAGTGTTGATTTTCCTGCACCGCTAGGACCAAGTATAACGGTAGGCGTATACCGTTCAATATGGCAAGATACGGATTGTAATATTAACTCATTACCAAAGGACTTATTCACTTTATTTATGTGTATCACTAACATCGCTCCCTTCTCTTGTTATCAATAACGAAGGTCTGGTATATCGCCTTCGTTGCAATTCCAGTATAACAACTTACAGAGGGCTCAATGTTATGAAAACGTTAAAACAACGTTAAAACAATATAATTATATCACATTGTTACACAAGAGCCACATAAAAGTCACATAAAAACCACATAAAATTTAATTATATGGTCTCATCTATTGCTTCTTTAAAAAACTTCTGCAAAAAAAATCAAACTAGGTTAAACTTTTAGTAATACTAACTGGAATGTAGGTGAATGTAAATGTTATATGAATCCATTGAGAAAAGAAGGCAAAAAATACTTGATGAGTTAAATGCCAAGAATAAAGTGTATGTAAAAAAGCTGGCCCAACAATTTGGCGTATCCATGGAAACCATTCGTCGTGATCTTGATTATTTAGCTACAAACAATCAACTTAGTAAAATCTTTGGTGGAGCAATCAAAATTAAAAATACGCGTTTAGAGCTTTTATATAATGAACGAGCGGTTTATAATAACAAGGTTAAACAATTAATCGCCGCCACAGCGGCAAATCTTATTCAAGACAATGATACAATCGCATTGTTAGGCGGAAGTACTACTGAACAAATGACACAGCACCTGCTAATGAAGAAAAATCTATTTGTTATTACCAATTCATTGCCTATTTCATTTGGATTACTGAATTGTAAAAAAGATGGTACTTTTGATGGGCGAGTGATTCTTGTTGGTGGAGAGACCAACACTGCGTCGATGGCAACAAGCGGATTTTTTGCTGAAGACATGTTAGAAAGGCTATCTGTTAACAAAGCATTTTTATCTTGTGCTGGTTTTTCCCCCACCAATATTAATACTTTTATGGAAGAACACATCATGCTTTCTAAGTTGCTTATAGAAAAATCTGATCTCAGTATTTTAGTCGCTGATTCCACCAAAATGAATGTTCATCATTTATATAACTTGGCGACTCTTCAAGATTTTGATATGGTTGTTTGTGATCACGAGATGCCTGATGAATGGATAAACGATATTGATTCAGAACGTTTGCAATGGTTGACTGCAAAATAATCATGTAGTAAACCTAATCTATGATTATAGGATATTACAAAAAAGCTATAACCATTTTCAAGGTTGTAGCTTCTTCTCATATCCCATCTTTCAAATTAAGATTGCTTCACGAAATGGTAAAAACCCTATACTCGTGAATTTGTGTTGTTTGTAACCTCCTGAATTTTGCGATATTTGATCTTGGGTTTTTATCGCCAGATAAATTTTTCAAGGTATACTGACCCCTATAGTGCGTATACTTGGACAAGTTATGTTTCTCATTTACTTTTGGTAACTTTAAAATGTATCACGATGCTTGGAAAAAGCGTCATCCTATTCCCCCTCGTCCCTTGACTTACGTAAATAAATTGCCACATGTTTAATATTATCCTGCTTATCCATGATTTCTCACCTCTGCTTTTCTTGTTCTTGGCTGTTATGGTGGTTTTGAATAGCATTAAAAACATGTTGATTAAACGCTTTTAGAGCTTTAGTCGATGGCTTATTTAATTCTGTAATTATAATTTTTTGGTAACTATTCAGTAGCCTCAATCCAAACAGCATTTTCAGGCATGCCATCCAAAGCTAATTGAATGGCATGGTATACATTTATGCCTTGTTTTTTCGCACTACTAAAATAAGAACGCATTAAGGC
>Ga0316604_10001300_pt1 | contig 22734 bp, 1 predicted proteins | sample OWC_soil_day20_C_FD_207650 | JGI IMG/M metagenome (GOLD analysis project Ga0316604, IMG submission 207650) | Wetland soil microbial communities from Old Woman Creek delta, Ohio, United States - OWC_soil_day20_CT | ecosystem: Environmental > Terrestrial > Soil > Wetlands | place: USA: Ohio...
CGTGCTCCGACAACTGACTCAGCGTGCCGAAAAAATGGGCATGAAACTCGTCGAAAATGAACAACCGGCTTGACCCCACTATTTTAAATCAATCACTTGGGAGGTGTTTCTTGAGAGTGCGAACCGATATACTTCCCGGTTCATGGTGGGAAGAGGGGCTGGCCTGGCTCGACCCGCTATGCAGGCCGCTGGTGGCACCGCCCGAAGCCAAGGCCGACGACTATCCCGACCGGGGCCCGCAGCCGGGGACTTAGGTTTTCGAAAGACAGAAGTCCTCGGCATCGCGATGATTCAAAACGCGCTGCCGATCAGTTGCAGGGTGATCGCGTAACTCCTGGGTTGCTGAGGAACCTTGTCGATCCCGTATCCGAAAACCAGACGCGCATAGGCATGCTTGCCCAGATTGGCATGCATGCCCCAGCCGACGCCCGTCAGATCCTGGCACGCATCGTCATCGAGACTGCTGTTGGATTTGACGCGACCGTAATCGACAAAGAAAAAGCCTGTCGCTCCAGCGTCATGGGTCGCAGCGCTCGCCACCAGCAAGGGGTGGTGCAATTCAAGATTCAGCAGTTGCCCGGTATCTCCCGAATAGACGCCGACCGGATAGCCGCGCACGCTGCCGTCGCCGCCGATAAAAAATTGTTCGCTCGATGGAAGCAGAACCTTGTTGGAGGATTGCCAGCTCAGGTTGCCGCGAAACGAGAGGCCATAACTAAAATCGCGGTTATACCGCACGTTGCCACGATCGATGACGAATCCTTGGCGCTCGGTCGCGGTCACGTCGGCATGGCCGAAAGAACGGACATAGCTGGCAAACCAGTTGGACTGTTGTCCGAATAACTGGGCCTCAAGTCCCAGATTGCTGTCCGCGGTATCGGTACGGACCAGCAAGACATTGTCGATCCAGTTGGAATTGCGCCGTTCCTTGCCGCCAACCACGACGTCGATCTGGGCCGAGGAATCGACGAAAGTCGGCTGCCTGAACGAGACCACGCTGGCGATCGACTCGCCCGTGATATTCAGGCTCGACAGATCGCCGTTCTTGATCGCGGTATTGTCCTTGTAATAACCTAGATTGAGGCGTCCTCCCCAGGTATTGACTGGAAAGCCGTAGCTCATGGCCTGGCTTTCTTGCCCGAGAGCCTTGGTATAGGACAGGCTCAGATTGTCGCGAAACCCCAGCAGACTACGATTGAGGTAGGCGATTCCCGTCCTGAAGGTTCCCGTGGACGACGCCCCAAAATTATCCAGAATCAGGCGCAAATCCTGGCGCGGTGGTTCGATCATCGCCACCCGCAGGTCAGTTGTGGCGAATTGCTCACCCGGCTTGAGCTCGGTCTGAAGTTGCGCGTCATTGGTACGGTTGAAGCGCACCAGTGCCGCCTCAAGCCGTTCCAGGTCCATCAAATCCCCTGGTTGCAAGCGCAGACGATCGACGACATAACTTTCCCGCGTGCTGTCATTACCCTCGATCCGTACCCTGCCCAGGCGTCCTTCGACCAGCTTAATCAGAACGATGCCGCTCGAGACGTCCTGTGGGGGAACGACCGCCTGGGCGGTGACGACCCCCTTGCTGCGATACAACGCGTTGACCCGCGCCGCCAGTTGTCGCAGGTCGGCGAGATTGAGTTCCCGGCCCTGAAACTCGCGCGCGATAACGTCCAGTTCTTCAGTGCTCAGAATCTCTGACGCTGTAAAACGCACCTCACGCACCATGAAACGCACGGCATCCGGCCCCGCCTGAACGGCTGGCGCCTCGACACTCTCGCGCTTGAGCGGCTCGGTGATCGGTTTGAGTTGCTCACGCTCATCTTCCCAACGCCGACGCTCTTCATCCATCTGCCGTTGTTGTGTCGCGCCGGGATCGGCGGCGCGCAATTGCGAGGGCGTCTGGGCAACGGCCTGGGCAGTCGCCAGCACGGCCACGGCAAGAAGGTAGCGATACCTTCTCACGGCATGCACCCCGAATCCTGATCGGTCTGGCAGTCCAGAGCGACCGGGACGCCGGTAAAACTGATCAGCGTATTGCTCATTCCCTCATCGTTCTCTAGCCCGGGAGCCGGCGCCAGATTCTTGAGAACCGAGAGCGCATTTTCGCTCTGATCGAGAACGCTGATAGTGGCCCCCGATGACGAGCTCACTTCGTGCGTGGGGCTGCGATGGGTTACGAAACTGTCGGTCATCAGGCTATTGTCACTCAACGTCATGGAGAAGGCGTTCCCTGCCGAGTAAAGCTGGATATCTGAGCGCTGCGTGCTTTTATCATGCTGATCGACGAGCACCAGCGTCAGCGGGTTGGCGAAGGTCGCCCGATCCAGGATTATCGCGTTATCGATTGAGAAGGCCCCGAGCTCAATGAACACGCTGGCCGTGGCGCCCCACAAACGATCGAAAGCGAAGCCCCCGGCACCAGACAGATTCAGACCCACGTCAGAAGCGATGCCACCATCAAAACCGGTGACAGTGCCGGCGACCGGCCCGGCACCGCCGAAAACACTGACCCTGACAATGTCACTGGCAAGCTGCAGATTCGACCCGACGTTGAGCGCGTCAGCGGTGACGCTGCCCGGAGAACTCAGCACGACCGAATCGGCGCTAATGGTTCCAACATCGACGTTGCCAGCAGAAGAGGAGAGAGCGAATCGACTACCGCTACTGCCGGTGTTGAGCGACATCTCGTCCCGGGCAACGGCGGTAAAATCGGAGCCGACACGGACCGCATCAACAATGATGCTTCCGGCCGCCGCTTCCAGATCGCCGTCGACAGCCGCCGACAGCCTGCCAACCTTGATGCTTCCGTTCGACGAACGGGCATCGATCCCGCCGGCGCTACTCGACAGCGTCCCGGCGTTGAGGTCGCTGCCCGCGTCAAGCTGCATCGAGCCTGCCGAACGCGCGTCGGCGAATGTCATTCCCTGCGCCGCCGTCGCGCTCAAGCTGCCGCCGGCGCTCGTACTGTCGGCACTGAGGCTTCCCGTCGTCGCGCTCAAGCTCACGTCCCGGCCGGCGCTCGTTGTGCCCAGATCGACATTCCCCGTCCGCGAACGGGCATCGATCCCGCCTGCGCTGCTCGACAGCGTCCCGGCGTTGAGGTCGCTACCCGCGTCAAGCTGCATCAAGCCCACCGAATGCGCATCGGCGAATGTCATTCCCTGCGCCGCCGTCGCGCTCAAGCTGCCGCCGGCGCTCGTGCTGTCGGCGCTGAGGCTTCCCGTCGTCGCGCTCAAGCTCACGTCCCGGCCGGCGCTCGTTGTGCCCAGATCGACATTCCCCGTCTGCGAACGGGCATCGATCCCGCCTGCGCTACTCGACAGCGTCCCGGCGCTGAGGTCGCTGCCCGCGTCAAGCTGCATCGAGCCTGCCGAACGCGCGTCGGCGAATGTCATTCCCTGCGCCGCCGTCGCGCTCAAGCTGCCGCCGGCGCTCGTACTGTCGGCGCTGAGGCTTCCCGTCGTCGCGCTCAAGCTCACGTCCCGGCCGGCGCTCGTTGTGCCCAGATCGACATTCCCCGTCCGCGAACGGGCATCGATCCCGCCTGCGCTACTCGACAGCGTCCCGGCGTTGAGGTCGCTGCCCGCGTCGAGCTGCATCAAGCCCACCGAATGCGCATCGGCGAATGTCATTCCCTGCGCCGCCGTCGCGCTCAAGCTGCCGCCGGCGCTCGTCGTGCCCAATTCCACAGAGCCTCCCGCTGAGGACGCCGAGACGTCGCCGCTGCCACTTGACAGCACAGCAAGGGTAACGCCGGTCTGGCCGGATACGGCAACGTCGGCTTGGCCCGTGACACGGCTGAGCGTGACGCCGCCGGTGGACGAGGTGATCGAAATACTCTGGTCGGGATTGGTTCCCCCCATGCCACTGCTAGTTACCGAGTCGCCGGTGATGTCGCCGCCGGCGGTCAGAAGAATCCGGTCACCGGCCGTGATGGAATCGATCTTGACCGAGTCCTGCACCGCGATATCAACGATGCCGCCTGAGGTCGCTTTGAGGTTGGGCAACTGGACACTCAGCGGTTCGTCGCCGATGCCAAGCTTTGCCGACATCGTCAGCTTCGCTTCCAGCCCCTTATCGGCGATGATATCCAGATGGCCGCTGCCCAGCGTGTGACCGGCAAGAATGTGGCCTTCAGTGCTGGTGATGTTGATCGCGTCATCAGTCGTATTCCCTGTCGAAATTCCGGTAACAATGGCGTCGCCGACCGTCGTTATATCGACCGTACCCTGGCCGACAGCCATCGTTGCGCCATCGGCCATGGTCAGCGACGAAGCGGAGTTCACGTCGAGATTACCGACATCAACGGCGACGCTGGCACCGTCATCCATCGTCAGCACGCCAGCGTCCAGCGAGGCGGACAGCAAGGAGGCATGTACCTTGGCGTTTTTCGTCAACGACATCAATCCGCCTGAAACCAGGCTCACCGGACCCGGCCCGCTGACGGCACCGTCAACGAGCATGTCGAGATCGGCCGAGAGACCGACCGCATCGCCCGAGACGACTGAACCGATATTGAAGCTGCGGCCGGCCGGGCCATTCAGGTACACCGGCGATCCCGGTGCGGAGCTGGCGCTGATACGACCGTCCGGATTGACGCCGACATCAAGCGGATTGGCCATGGTACCGACCGAGCCCTCCTGGGCAACGAGAACGACATTCTCGGCCAGCACATTGATCTCGGATTCGCGAACGATGTTGTCCGACGCATGGGCATCGAGGATAGAACCCTGAGCCGTGAGCTCGACATCCTGGCGCGAGAACACCGTATCAACGTTCATGTCGCCCGTCGTCTCGACGATATCCACCGTGTCAGCCGCCCGGGCGATCAGCTCGGCACCGCTGTTGAGCGCGATGCGCAGCGGCCGCGCCGTGGCCCCGGAACCCGAGTCTGGAACATAACCGATACCGCCGTTGGCCGCTTCGAGCACCAGATCGCCGGTTTGCACGGAAGGAGAACTGTCGCTGACGTTGATGATCGAACCGCGCACCTTGATGCGCGTCGCACCGGACACATCGATGCTGTTGAGGCGGGCATCGCCGAGCGAAGCCAGGAACGCGCTGCCGTTATCACTCGCGCCCGGCTTCGTCCCGGCGACGCTGACGTCCAGCGAAACGGATGCGTCGAAGTTCACCGGCTTGCGCCGCAACACTTCGATCCCGCTAGCGGTCTTGACGAGATCCGAACGCTCGGCAGCCGCCAGGGCGACCTTCATGGCGTCGGTCAGACACCCCGCGCCGGCCGAACACGACGGATCAACGTTGTTGGGCACCGTCACTGCCGTCTGCGTTTCACCGATGGCCACCCCGGCCACGAGGCTCACGTTGCGTCCCTGAACGTTGGCGCTCTTCTGCACCGGATTGGTATTGGTGATGTCCTTGAGCAGTCCCGGGCTGACCGAGATACCCAGTTCGCGTTCCGTCCACGCCGCGCCCTTGAGAATCTGGTCTTTCTCGACCGTGCTCGCCACGTACTTGTAGTCCGCCGAATACGCCCCGCCGTTGTAGGTGCCGGCCGTGGCGTTCAACTGATGATACTGGGCGGTGCGACTGTCCTCGAACTGAGTGATCTGCGCATCGCTCATCTTCGCCGCGACGAGCGCAGCGCGTTCCGCTGGGGTCGCGACGTACTTGAAGGCCGCGTCATAAACAGCGGGATCGCTTTGCCGCTGACGCATCTGCCAATAGAGCGCGTATTCCTGATTCTTGCCATTCGTGTAGGCCAGCAAGGTCTGAGCCTGCTTGTCCGCGTTGGCGGCAGTGCCGGTGCGCAGCCCGATCGAATCCCAGTAGTTCTTCAGTTCATTCCAGGTGCGGGTGTCGATCTGCTCGTTCGGGTTGTTGTCGATGATTCGTCCCGGCGCCACGACTTTCACGTCACCACCGGCGGAAACCACCGTATTCACCAGCAGGTTGCCATCCAGATTGCCTGACCAGGACCTCGACTCGATGCCGATGTCGCCTTGCGCCGCCGCTTTCACGCCATAGTAAGCGCGCAGCACGGCGTCATCGGAGTAGCCGACATTGAGCTTGAGCGGCGAGGAGAGCGAACCGATAGCTCCGTTCCCGGAGGTGAGGTCGATGCGGTTGCCTTCGACGATCGAAGCCGAGGTGGCCGCATCGATATCGCCGTCGGCGCTCAGCACCACGCGCCCGAGAGCCGCAAGCGCATCGCCCGCGGCCTTGACGGTGCCAATTTTCAAGTCGCCGAGCGTCTGCTTCAAGACCACATTACCGTTCGCTGCGCTGGCATCGACCACTCCGCTGACCGCCACGCGGACCGGGGTCGTCACCCCGGTCGCGAGATCAACGCTGCCGACACCGGCGGAAGCCTTCAGGTCAAGGTCCTTGGACGCGATCAGCGCCGCATCGCCAAGCTGCAGAATCGACTGACCGGAACTCACCAGCGCAGCATTGGAACCGGGGTTCACCCCCGCGGTGATGCTTGTCGTTCCGCTCTTGTTGTTGATGGCGCCATCGAGGAAAACGCTCGACTTGGAGTTCACGATCACGCTGCCGGTATCCGAGCCGAGGAACTGGATATTGATCGGATTGTCGGCCTTGAGGGAATAAGGCGTCACCGTCAGGTTGCCCTCGGTTTTGGTCCAGGCCGAATAACTGTCCTGGAGGATGCACAGCGTCCACCAGTTGCAGCTGCTCCACTCACGGGTCTTGACGAAGGTTTCGCCCACCTCGACGGTGGGGTTGGGCGTATTGATCAGGACCGTGCCGGTATTGTTCGTATCCTTCTGCAGATAGGTGCCGTCAGCGAGCCGCTGGTTGTCGGTCACATACGGTCCCGTCTGCGATACCACGGTAGCGCCCGTGGGAATAGTGGTGCTGCTGATTCCCAGGAAGGTGACGCCGGTGTAGACGAGATTGGTCTCGGTCTTGCTGCTGACGGCGTTGGTCCACACGTAGCGCAGCCCGGCCTGCGGCGAATACTGCGCCGTGCGGCTGTCGCCGGTCTGGCTGGTCACGACGCCGGCGGACCCGTTGGCGGCGCCGGTGTAGTTGCCCAGGATGGAAACAGTACCGTTGGCATTGAAGACTTCGGTCGTCTGGTTGCCCTGGACGCCGCTGGCCTCGCGGGTGATCACCGAATGGATGGCGGTCGCGTTGTTGCCGCTGTCCACCCCCTGGATGTCGGTGATATCGATCACGCCTTTGATGCCGCGACCGGTGCCGGTCGGATCTGCGCCGGTATCCATCGCTTGAAGCACCACCGGCGTGTCGCTCGGGTTGGTGATCTTGATCTGGCCGTAGCCATCGAGCACCTTGAGCGTTCCCGGGCTGCTGCAGTTGCCCCCCGCTCCCGTCTTGCAGGTGTTGATGACCTGGCCGTAGAGCTGGATGTAGCCGCCTTTGACCTCGGTGGCGTCGACCACGTAGCGGCCGTTGGCCGCGTCGTAGGTGGCGCCGACGTTGTCGGTGGCCTGCTTGACCAGGGTGTACTGGCCGGAGGTGTTGCGCCCATGGGCCATGGCGTAGGCGTAGTCTTCTCTGGCGAACTGCTCGCTCACCGTCAGACGATCGAGTTCGGCGTCGTAGGCGACAGAAGCCCCGCGGTCGTTGATGAACGTGGCGTTCTTGGCGACCACCGCAGAGGACGGCGCGACCGGCGCGGCGGGTGGCGTGGAGAAGAAAAAGGTCGCGTTATAGGCGGCCAGGTCCGCGTAATAGGTCGCCAGCAGTTGATCATAGTTGAGGTAGTTCAGATAGCTTTGCCGGTAGGCGTCGACGGTCGCCTGCGTCAGACCGAGCGACGCGGCGCTGCCGGTGAGCGCCGCGCCGCCCGAGGGAAGCGTCAGGCTGTACGAGTCGATGCCGCTCTGCACGCTACCGTTGATGTTGAGGTAACGGGCGCTGATGAAAACGCTGCCGTTGGCGAGGATTCCGCTCCCCGGCGCGGTGCTCGTTTGCAGCCCCTGAGAATTGTTTGCCGGGTCGCCGGCGATATGGTCGAAGCCGTCCACATAACTCTGGACGAAATCGCCCTTGTCGGCCTTGATGCTCACCGAAGCGGCGCGAACATTGCCGTCCACATAAATGCTGCCGGCCTTGCTGTACACGTCGACGAGGCCCAGCGAATTGGTCACGTCGCCCGTCAGCTCGATGCTCGGCGCCAGACCCGGAATCTTGTTCGCGCCACTGGCGCTGTAGGTACTCGGGTCGTAGTTGCTGCGGACGACGATCTGCGGCAAGCCGGCGCCCTGGTTGTCGCGCGTCTGGATGCTGGAAAAGTTGGCTCCGCTGCCGCTCTTGTTGATGCGATTGATCTCGGCCGTGTTGTTGACCAGGACATCGTTCAGCTTGACCTGACCGCCGTTGGAGTTATCGACGGTCAGCTTGCCCAGCACCAGAAAATCCGGCGTGTTGTTGGTGATGCTGATCTGCGCATCCCCCGGCGCATTGAGCTGCCCGCTCCCGCTCAGGTTGTCGGCCTTGACGCGGATATTGCCCAGTTTGACAGTCACGTCATTGACGCGAACGAAATCGGTACTCGGGCCGTTGAGCGAGGCGTCGCTGAGCGTCGGATACTGGGTGCTCAAGACCGCCGCCTGCGCCGTATAGGAGGTCGTCAGCGACGGGTTGAAGCTGTCGTAGCTCGTCTGCAGGGTGATGAGCGCGCTGCCGATGCTCCCGATCGGCGTGGTGTTGTTGCCCAGCGCGGTGGCGATGTTACCCACCAAGGCCAGATCGCTGGCGTAGTTGGCGTTTTCCGTATCGGTGCTCGCCCACGCCGCCTTGAGTTCGTTCTGCTTGGTGGTGATGGCGTCGAGATCATCGCGCAGCAGCTGCGCCTTGGCTTTCAGCGTGCTGTTGTTGCCGGCAATATTGGCCAGCAGGACGCTGATCTCGGAGGCATCGTTGGCGACCGTATTGAGATCCGCCGCGGTGCGCCCGGTCTTGTTGGAAAGGCTCTGGATCTCCGCCGTCTTGGCCGCGATCCGTGCCTGATAACCGGTGTTCTGGGCGTTGATCTGCGTCTGAAGAAGTGCGATATCGATCTTTCGCTGGTCGGCATCGGCGATCTTGGCGATGAGCTCAACATAGCGGGTGTCGGTATCTTTGCTGCCGCTCAGCGAGAGCAAATCATCCTTGATGCTCGTATTGTTGGCGGCAACGGTAGCGTAGTCGGTCAGCAGCGTTGTTACCGTATTGATCGCCGCCGAATTCGCCGGATTCCCAGTCAGACTGGTCTGCGTGCTGATCGCACCATTCGCATTGAGCGTAATCTTGCCGGCTTCCTGCTGCTTCGCGCTCGGGCCGTTGAAGCTGCCGACAACGACCTTTCCTGTTGCATCGACCGTCGCCAGCCCCAATTGCACTAGTTGCAACTTGATGAAGTTGATCTCGGCTTCGAAGGCATTGACTGCGACGGTGTCGCCGATGTACTGGGCGATCAGATCCTGCAACCGGTTCATCCGCTCGATGAGACTGGTGCCGGCGTCGCCCGGCGTTACCGTGTAGCGCACCTTGCCGACCGTGGTCGGGACGAGCTTCCACAGCACCTTGGCGGTGCCGCCGGTGACGGCGCTCTCAACCTTATTGCCGTTGGCGTCGAAATACTGGTAATGCGGCGTCGACACCGCGTTCCCGTTGGCATCGACCAGTTGGGCATTGAGTTCCAGTGACGCCGAGCGCTTGGAGCCGGTCTGCACGCTGCCATCGACCAGGACAGTGGCTGCACCGGTCTGCGACACGGTGCCGCCGCGAACGTCGAAGGAAACGTCTCCCCCGCCGAACAATTCGCTGATGCCGCTGGCAATGGCGGCCGCCGTCTCGCGGTAAATATCCTTACCGATGCCGACGGCCGTGGCATTGACGCTGCCCTTGTCGGCGCTCAGCCCGATATCGCCGGCCGCCTCGACTTTGCTGGTGCCGAGAATGCTCACGCTGGCGTCATTGACGACGGTAGTCTGCGCGTCCGGAGCGGTCGGGATCGGGAAGGCGGTCTTGTTCCACAGATTGACCGTGGACCGCGCATTGATGCTGTTCGCTTCGCCCGACGAGCTCTGTCCCGCGGCCAGGTTGATCGCGCCGTCCTGGGCCTGCAGCAAGGCGCCCGAATTCACCACGGCCTTGTTGCTGCCGTGATAGAGCGCATGGGCACTGCCGTCGGGCGCGCCGGCCAGGCCATAGGTATCAGCTGCCGCGCGCGCCTCGATATCGACCTTGGCGCGCGCCCCGGCGTTGATGTTGCCAAGCTCGCTGATGACCTGTGAATTGTTTCCGAAGCTCACGGTGGCGTTGGACTGGTCCACATTGATCAGCGAAGCGGCCTTGGCCAGCGCCAGCAGGCCGCCGGAATCGAGCTTCGCCTTGTCGCGAACGGTGAGTTCGTTGAAGGCGTCCATGTTGAAGCGGCCTTCAGCGAAGAGGTCGTTGCCGGAACTGTCCTGGCCCAGATCAAGCGGCTTCACCTCGATGACCGCGTCATCGCCGACCCGCGCCGTGGTGTTCTGCGTTACGTGCGTATCGCTCATGCCGGCCGGCGCACCGATGATTCCGCCTGAGCCGGCGCGAACATTCCAGCGCGCATCGTCACCATTGGCGCCCAGCCAGTCCTTCTCGACCGTGTTCTCGGCCTTGATTTCGACCTCATTGGCCGACACCCGGGCGCCATCCGCCGCCTCGGCCAGCACGGTACTGCTCACCGCATGGCTGGCATTGGCGCCGCTCGCGCCGGCGATCGAGGCATTGACGCTATCGACCTCGCCATTGAACAGGCTGGCGTGTGTCGCATCGACGGCAAAGCGGCCGACCTTGATCAGATGGGCGTCGTCGCCGGCACCGACTGACGCCTGGCTGCGGCTTGTCGTTGTCGTGCTCGCCGAGGCCGCCGCGCCGGCGATGATGCCGCCGCTGCCGGCCGTGGCACTGGCAAAGTTATCGTCAGTCCCACTCGCGATAACGGCCAGGCCAGCGCCCGCGACACTGACGTCCGAGGCCAGAGTGGCACGGCTATCGGTCGTGCTGTCGGCCCGCGCGATGCTGGCGCCGGCGGCGACCACGCCGACGGCGATGCCGGAAGCGGAAGCCCGTTGTTTGGTATCGGTTTCGGCGCTGACCGTAACGTCACCGTCAAGCGTGCTGCCGCTGCCAATCGTTGCTTCGGTCTGGCTGGTGTTGCTGATCGCCGCGACCGCGGCGCTCAGGCCGATGATGCCTCCCGCGCCGGCCACAGCGCTTGCCTTCGAACCGTTGGCGTCGAGGTTTGCCGTGCTGGCTTCGACCTTGAGCTGACGAGCGGCCTTGACCCGGGCCGAGGTGCCGACAAAGGCCCCGGTGCTGCTGTTGATGACGGCCACGCCGAGCGCGCCGCCAAGGCCGACAAAGCCGCCGGCAGCGCCCGCGGCTTTGATGTCGACGCGGACCTTGTCGCTCGCCGAAACCGTGACATCGCGCCCTGCCGTTACCTTAGTGCCGTCGCCGATATAGGCGCGGGTCGTGTCGAGCGAAGCCGTAGACGTATTGTTGAGGTCGCTCTTCACGCCCAGGCCGCCGATCCCGGCGGAGACCTTGGTCTTCATCCCCTGCAGGTGTTCGGAACCGCCCAGCTGGCCGCTGACCTTGTCCTGGGAGATCTGCTGGTCTACCGAAGTCGCCGTATCGCCGCCGCCGCTCGGATCGCTCAATCCCCCCTGGCTGTCGCCATCGAGTTTGGCGCCGATGACGACGGTCGAAAGCGCGCCGCCGATACCGACCGAAAGTCCGCCGCTGGCGGCGATCGCCGCCGACTGGACGTCCTTGGCCGAGGCCGCCGAAACGCTGACGTCGCGATCCGCATCGACCACCGCCGCAGCGCCGAGATAGGCCGTCGTGGTATTGCGCACGATGTTGACTTCGGCCGCCGCCCCGACTCCGGCATAGCCCGCCAGCGCCACCGTTCCGCCGCCGCCGCGCAAGGTGACCGCGTCGCTCGCGCTGACCACGACGTCCTGCGCCGCACCGGCCCGCGTCTGGTTGACGCGGGTGTTGTTGCCGATGAAAGCCTCAGTCTTCGACTCGACCACCTTGACCGCGACCGCTCCGGCCACACCGGCCAAACCGCCGGCCGCGCCGCTGATGGTGACGCTGGTGATCTTCTCGGTCGAATCGGCGGCAACAGCGGTGGTGCCTCCGGCATTCAGAGTCGCCGCATTGCCCGCCGAGCCTTCCACATAGGCTTTTGTCTCGTTGCCGATGACGCCCACGGAAACGGCACCGCTGACGCCGACCAGCCCGGCGGCGGAGCCACTGACGGTATAAAGATCGATCGCCGAATGCTGCTGCGCGTTGACGCTGATATCGCCCGTGGCGTCGATGTCGGCGCCGGCGCCGATGCTGGCGATCGTCTTGTTGCGGATCACGTCGACGCCGGCTGCGCCACCAATCGCTGCCCCGCCGGCCAGCGCGGCATTGACGGTGGCGTTGTAGACATCCTCGCTGGAGTTTGCCTGCACCTCGACGTTGCTGGCCCTGATGTCGGCATCGCCGATGCGCGCCGTGGTCTGCTTGCTCACGATGCCGCTATCGATGGCGCCACTGAGGCCCGTCGCGCCCGCACCGGCGAAGGTGCCGCCCACCTGCACCATGAGGGTATTGTCGCTGGCGCCGACGCGAACCGACGGATCGGAACCGGTCGCACCGCTCATATTGATTTTTGCCCCGTCGCCGATGCCGGCATCGGTCACCGAACTGATCACGTTGGCGGTCGATGCGCCGGTCTCGGCCTGCGCACCGGCGCCGGCAATGCCGACCGTCGCGCTAACGATCTTCTCGTTGTTCATGGCGACGACGGACAATCCCCTGACCGTCTCCTCGCCCTTGGCTCCCAGACCGCCGGAGGCAGCCGTGATGGTCTTGCCGTCTGAATCCTTCGCTGCCGCCGGGTCGATGGTCTGCCCGCCGACAGTAAACGACGCACCGCTGCTCACGCCGCCATCCGGAGTTCCATCCCGGTCGATGTCGGCGCTGCCGCTCTGACCTGCGGGAAGCGCCGGCAGAGCACCCGGAGTCGTCGATAGCGCACCGGTGTAAGCGGTGGTGGCTGCCGCGTTGCCGCGGGCATTGACCTCTGAGGCACCGGAAACATAGGCCCGGGTCGCGTTGGAAACGACGTTGGCGCCGACATTCTGGCCAACCCCGACGCCGCCGGCGCCGTTGGCCACGGCCGAAACCGCGACGATCAAGGTCTCGTCGACGGCGGACAGCTTGACGTTGCCTTCGGAATCGACCTTGGCCCCGTCGATGAAAGCTTCCGTTAGGTTATCGACCGTGTTGGCCGAAACCACCGCCCCGGCCGCGCCCAGTCCGCCGCCACGGATGGCGACACCGGCGCCGACGACATTCTCGGCAGAACTGGCAACGACATCGACGTTCTTGCCCGCGGCGACGTCCGCCCCGCTGGCGATGTAGGCCTTCGTCTTTTTCTCCAACGAATTGACGTTTACCACTCCGCCGATCGACGCCACGCCGGCAACGCCGCCGGCTCCGGCGACGGTGACGATGGTGCTGTCGCTGTCGGCGTTCACGGCGACCGACTGATCGACGATCCCCCCGCCGTGTTTGTTGATCTCGGCGTCGCCAATGTAAGCCGCAGTTTCCGACGTTACGACGTTGACTGCGACCGCCCCGTCGGCGGCGACGCCGGCAGCGCCGCTGCCGGTGATGCCGACGTTGAACACCTTGTCCTCGGTTGCCGCGCCGACGCTGACGGACTTGCCGGCATCGACCTTGGCGCCGTCGGCGATGAAGGCTTCGGCCGAGTCGTGCAGCAGCACGACGCCGACGGAGCCCGCCACCCCGGCGAACAGGCCAACGGCACCGGCACCGGCCGAAACCACGGCCTGCGTCTTGTCCTCGGCGCTGACCGTAACGTTGTTGCCCGCCTTGACCACGGCATTATTGCCGATGAAAGCCTGGGTATTCTTGAGCGGAATGGGCTTTGAGGCGCCTTTCAGATCGCCCGACACGCCCTGCTTGCTGGCCTGCTTGGCGACATTCGCTTTGATGTCCGTGACGTGCTCGGAACTGCCCAACTGCGTGCTGACCTTGTCTTCCTTGATCATGCGGTCAACCAGAGACCCCGTTTCGTCGCCATTGAGTCCGCTCTTCGCCTCGCCGTCGAGCAGCGAACCCACCGAGACGATCGCAACCGCGCCAGCGACGCCAACCGCCCCGCCGGATCCGGCGAGGGGGGTCGAATCGACGAATTTGTCGGACGACGCCGCAACCGTCACATCCTGGTCCGCCTTGACCTTGGCGCCGCCATCGATATGGGCCGAGGTGGTGTTGAGCACGACCGTTGCATCGAGCGTGCCGCCGACCCCAACGACGCCGCCGGTCACCGCGCCGCCGACACCGACGACGCGAACGGCGTCAGTGGCATTGACCTCGACGTTCTGGGCCCCCGAACCGCTGCGCGTCTGGTTAACGAGCGTGTTCTCGCCGATATAGGCATCAGTGTCCGACTTGACCACCTTGACGCCGAAGGCGCCGGTCACCCCGGCCACACCGCCGGCGCCGCTGACGGTGGCAGTGATCACGGTCTCTTTCGAATCGGCGCCGACTTTTGTGCTCCCCCCCGCGTTGAGCGTTGTCGGGTCAGTCAGATCATCCGATCCTTCGACGTAGGCCTTTGTCTTGTTGTCGATGACGCCCACCGAAAACGCGCCGCCGACGCCGGCGATACCGCCGGCAACGGCGAGCGTATTGATGTTCAGCAACGAGTCCTGATTGGCCTTGACAGTAATTCCCGTCGTCGCGTCGACATTCGCGCCGGCGCCGATGCTGGCGTATGTCTCGTTGGCGATCACATCGACGCCGACTCCGGCGCCGACGCCGGCCGCACCGGCAATCGAAACGTTGGCGGTCACGGTAAAGATCTTTTCGCTCGAATCGGCTGCCACCTCAAGCGAACTGGCTTTGACATCGGCATCGCCGATGCGGGCCGTGGTGGTCTTGGCAACGGTCCCGCTGTTGACGGTACCGCTCACCGCGGCCGCACCGGCGCCAGTGACCGTTCCGCCCGATTGCACCATGAAGGTATTGTCAGCCGCACGAACGCGAACCGACGAGTTCGGTGTGGCGCCGCTGGCGTTAATCTTCGCCCCGTCGCCGATACCGGCCTCGGTCACCGAACTGATCACGTTTGCCGTCGCCGCGCCGGTCACGGCGGCGGCACCCGCCCCCGCCACACCAGTCGTCGCGGTGATCACCTTCTCGTTGTTCATGGCCACGACCGACAGACCCTTGACCGTTTCCGTTCCCTTGGTACCCAGCCCACCCGCAGCGCCGGCGATCGGCTTGCCGTCGGCGTCGTTGGCCACGCCGGGAGTGGACGTACTGGAAGAGTCTCCCGACCCGTCGCTCGCCGAGCCTTTGACGCTGACGCTCAAGATTATTCCGTTATCGACGCTGCCATCCTTCTTGCCGTCCAGATCGAGGTCGATATCGCCGCTGACGGCTTGCCCCTTGTCGTCCTTCGGCAGTTCCGGCAGTTTCTCCGCGGCGGTCGCGGCGGCCAGTGTTCCGTTGTAGACCGCGCTCCCCGCCGCGTTGCCACCAGCATTGACCGTCGAGTCATCGCCGACATAGGCCCGGGTCTGGCTGGACACCGCATTGGCGCCCACCGCGGCGCCGACACCGGCCGCACCGGCGCCATTGCCGACGACCGAAAGCGCCACGATCAGCGAATCGTCGACGGCGGAAACCCTGACGTTGCCGTCGGAATCGACGCTCGCCGCCGTCTTGCTGGAATCTTCGCGCGCCGAACCGATGAAGGCTTCGGTGGTATTGGCAATGACATTGGTGGAAACCACCGCGCCAACCGCCGCTGCCCCCGCGCCATTAATCGAGACGCCGGCGCCGACGACATTCTCAGCAGAGCTGGCAAGAACGTCCACGTCCTTGTCCGCGACAACGTCAGCGCCCTCGCCGATATAGGCCTTCGTCGTCTTCTTCAGAACGTTGGCGTTGAGCACGCCGCCGACCGCGGCGGCGCCGGCGCCGCCCCCCATCCCGGCCACGGTCACGATGTTGCTGCTGCTGTCAGCGCTGACGCCCACCGACTGTTCGGCACTCGCCGCATCCATGGCGGCATCCTTGTTGATTTCCGCGCCGCCGATATGGGCCGAGGTATCCGAAGAGATGACGTTGACCACGATCGACCCATTGACGGCGGCCGCACCGGCGCCAGCGCCGGTGATCCCGACGTTGTACACGTTTTCGCCGGTCTGCGCCGCCACGGTGACGCTCTTGCCAGCGTCGACTTTGGCGTTGCTGGCGATGAACGCCTCGGCCGAGTCGTGCACCAGCGCGACGCCAAGCGTTCCCGCCACGCCGGCGGCGGCGCCACCGGCTCCGGCACCGGTCGCCATGATGGCCAGCGTCGAGTCCTTGGCAGCAACCGTGACGTTGCCGCCGGCCTTGACCGTCGCGCCGTCGCCGATGAAGGCCTGGGTGTTCTTGAAGGTTATTTCTTCGCTACGATCGACGGTGCCACTGACCGCCATCTTTTTCGCATTGCTGTCGAGCACGCTCTTGGTTTTTTTGGATTGCGCTGAACTGCCGAGCAGGTCGCCTACCGAGCTCGCGGTCGTCAGATCGTCGGCCTGCTGCTGCGTGCTTAGCGTCGGTTTGCCGTCTGCATCCTTCTGGCTCAAACCGCTCTTGGCCTCGCCGTCGAGCAGAGAGCCGACGGAAATGATCGCCAGGCCCCCGGCAACGCCGGCCGAACCGCCGCCGGCCCCGGCGAAGGTGGCCGAGTTGACGTATTTCTCTGACGACGCACCGACGCTCACGTCGGAAACTGCGGAGACCTTGGCCTGGCTTCCGATATAGGCCGATGTCGTATTGAGGACCACCGTAATGTCGCCGCCGGCGCCGACGCCAGCCGCACCGCCGCCTGCACCGACGCCGCCGACGCCGACCGTGACGATCCTGTCGGTGGCCTTGACATCGACGTTCTGCCCGGCGGCATGGTATGCGGCATCCTGATTGACCTCGGCGTGATCGCCGATGCCCGCCTCGGTTTTCGACACCACGACCTTGATCGCCGCGGCGCCGGCGACGCCGGCGGACCCGGCCAAGCCGATCGCTGCCGTCGCGGTATTGATGTTCTCGAGCGAATCCGCGTGCACCGCAGTGGCCCCCGAGGCGTTCGTCTGCGCGTAATTGCCGATCCTGGCAATCGTCTCGCTGGCATTGGCGCTGACGGCGATGGCGCCGCCGACCCCGGCGGTTCCGCCAACGCCGCCACCGCCGGTGATCAGCGTCGAGGTCGCCAGGTCGCTGGCCTCGACATTCAGGTCACCGCCGGATACGTTCACTTTGGCGGCGCTCGCTGCGCTCGCCGCATCTTCGATGTAGGCCTCGGTCGCATTGAACAGACCGACAGCGCCCAGCGAGGCGCCCACGCCGGTATTGCCGGCAGCGGCGAAACCGGCCGTGGTGTCTACCGTGACTTCAGATGACGTGGCGCCCAGTTCAACGGCCTTCTTCGCATTGACCAGCGCCGAACTACCGATCCAGGCCTTGGTCTTCTTGGCGATCACGCCGATGTTGGCCGACGCACCGACCCCTGCGGTACTGCCGGCTGCCACGCCACCGGCGGTATTGACCAGCACCGTTTCGTCGACGGCCTTGACGCGGACCTGCTGATCGGCGCCCGCCGCCGCGTTGCTTTCATTGATCTTTGCCGAGCGACCGATGTAAGCCTCAGCCGTATTGGCGATGACGTTCGCCGACACGGCACCACCGACCCCTGCATCCGCGCCGGCAGCACCGCTGATATCGGTGGTGATCACGTTTTCAGTGTTATAGGCGCTCACCGAGAGCCCCTTGGCCTTTTCCGTCTTCTTCCCGGCCTCGCCGGTGTAGACATCGGCAGCACTCCCTTTGCCGCGGGCGTTGACCTGAGCGCCTTCGCCGACATAGGCCGAGGTGCTGCCGACCAGGGTCGCCACCGCCAGCGAAGCGCCAACGCCGACCTTGCCACCGACCGCCCCGGCAACTGCGGTTTGAACGCTCGTCGTGTCGTCCCCGGCATTGACCAGCACATTGCCGTCGGCATCGATCACCGCGGCCTTGCCGACGTAAGCCTCGACGTCATTGGTCAGTGCGGCAACCGAGACGGATCCGCCGACGCCTACCTCGCCACCGCCGCCGAAACCGACCGTGGCAGAGACCACATCTTCCGTCGACGCCGCATCGAGCCCGACATTTTTCGCCTTGACGATCGCCTGATCGCCGGCCGCGACGGTGCCGTCAGCGATCACCGCCTTGACGCCCTTGGCCATCACCGTCGTATCGAGCGCCGCACCGACGCCCACCTTGCCGCCGCCGGCTCCGCCACCGGCAATGCCGACCACGACCGTATCGTCGCGCGCCGTGATGGCGACGTTCTGCTCGCTGATCGCAGCCCACGCAGGATCGTTGTTGAGTTGCGCCCCCTTGCCGACAGCGGCCTGCGTATCGGACAGAATCACATTGAGCGAAAGCGCTCCGGCGACGCCCACCTTGCCTGCGCCCGTTCCGGCGACCACTGCGCTTACGGCTGTTTCATCGGCATCGGCAGAGACCTTGATATTTTTTCCGGCATCGACCTTGGCCTGCTCGCCGATGAGCGCTTTGGTTTGATTGGCCAACACATTGGCCGCGATCGCCGCGCCGACGCCGACTTCCTTGGCGCCACTCACGCCGCCGGCAATCATCACCGCCGTGGTGTCATTGTTTGCGCTGACCGCGACGTCGCCCTTCGCTTTGACCGTAGCGCCATCATCGATCAGTGCTTCGGTCTTGTTCAGCGACACGATCACGCCGAGGACCCCCGCAACGGCGGTGTTTCCCGTAGCCGCCGCAGCGCTGACCGATACGTTGGCAATGTCCTGCCGCGAATCGGCACCGACCTTGACGCCGGCATCGACTGCTTGCGAAATCACCTTCGACCCGCTGCCGATCGAGGCCAGCGTCTGATCGAGGTTGACGATGTCGGAGTTCGAGATGCCGACACCGGCCTTCTTGGCGCCGGCCACCGCGCCGGAAAAAGCGATCGCCTGGGTGTCCGCATGGCTGGAAACCTCGACCCCCAATTGTTCACCGGCGGCCTGCTTGCCGCTCGTCGTGACATTGACGTTGTTTCCGATCTGCGCCTCGGTCGTATTGCTGAAGACATCGATCGAGAAGGCGCCAGCCACTGCCGCATCGCCCTTGGCCGCCGCACCAGCGATCGCCTCGGTGTAGTAGTTGTTCGATCCGAGATAGGTCGACGGATCAAGCGCGTCGAAATTGAGGTTCTTGACGTCATTGACGACGAAATTCTTGGCGTCGGCCAGCGTCGGCACGTTGAACCAGACGCGGTTCTTCGTTGCGCTGACGGTCAGTGAATCGGCGAAAATGGTCGAGGCCGGATAAACAGTGTCCTTGTTGGCGTTGTAGCCGACCGCCGCCGTATTCTGGTTATAGGAAAGCAGCACGGCAAACGAAGCACCGACGCCGGCCTTGCTCTTGTCGCCGGTCGACAATACGCCGGCCCTGGCCTGCGCCGAAACCTTGCTGGTGTCGTCAGAGCTGACGCTAATATCGCCGACCGGCGCACTGACCGTGCCGATGGTCACGCCCTCGTCGATCGAGGCGCGTGTCTCGTTATAGTTGCCGACCACCGCCAGCGAGCCCGCAACAGCGACTTCGCCGCCGCTGGCGCCTGAAACCGCCTCGGAACTCATGCTTTTCTGGAATTCGGCGTCCCTGTTTTGCGTCGATACGGCGCTGACGTCGATATCACCGGCCTGAGTGACGGTGGAGCCGGCCCCCAGATTTGCCTGCGTCTTGTTGTAGGTCGCCGTCAACGCGACGGCAGCCGCGACGCCGACGTCATCGGACACTGCTTCTCCGGTCGCCAGCGTTTTGTAATTGGTATCCGTCCCGGCGTGAATGCCGAGCTGGCCAGAGCCGGCACTGACCGTCTTGCCGGCAGCGATCTCGGCTCTGGCTTCGTTGTAGGCGACGCTGACGCCAATGGCCGCGGCGACGCTGACCTTCTTGCCTTTCTGCTCCTTGTTGGCAGGCGGATTGGTCGGTTTGTCGGTGCCCGGCGTTTCGGTGCTCGTATCCGGCGTCGTGGCGTCGGGCGTATCGGTCTTGACGCCGGCTGCGGCGCTATTCCTGCCTTTGGCAAAATCAAGCTGCTTCTTCTTCTGTTCGTCGACGGTCGTCCCCGCCGCCGGCGTTTCTTCACCCTGCTCGTTCTTCGCCGCCGACTTCGCGCCCTTGGCGCCGGCCTTGGCTTCCGTCGTGATCGATGTCGCCGAGGTGGCCGAAAGATCAAGCCCGGTCGAAGCCGTGAGATTGCGCTCGACCGTTGCCGAAACGTTGTCGACGGCGACCGCCGCCGCCAGCGACGCACCGACGGCAACATCACCCTGCGCTAGCCCCGCGGCCTTGGTCGTTACCTTATTCGTTTGCTTGGCATGACTCGTGTAAGCGCCGGAGAGGTCAAGCGCCGTTTCCGAACTGCCGAGCCGCGCCTTGGTCGTATTCACGCCAATCGATGCCGCCACGACCGGCGTCACCGAAACCTTGGCACCTGCGGCGCCGCCTACGACCGTGGTGCTCATGGTGTGATCAGCGGTGGCGTTGAGCGCCATTCCCGCAGCGTGGATCAGTTGCGCCCTGTCTTCGACTTCGGCCTCCGTGGTATTCACGGCAACGTTCAGGCCGACCGATGCTCCGACGCCGGCCTTGGCGTCGGGGCCGGCCTTGACATCGGCACTCGCCTTGGCGGTGTTCGTCGTCGCATTCTGCGCTTCGATCAGTACCGCGCCGCCGTCAGCATCTACCTTGGCGCCAATCAGGCTGGCATCCGTATCGCCTTCAATCCTGGCCACCGTGGTGTTAACCACGACGTTCGCCGCCAAGGATCCAGCGACCCCCACATTCCCCGCGCCGGCGCCGCTCGTCGAGTCGGCAAGGGCGTCACTCGTCTGCCCCGTCATTCCGGTCGCGCTGACCGTGACGCCACGGGCCTTGACCACGCTGTTGTCGGCGATCGTCGCCGTCGTCGTGGCGACCGCGACATTCAAGGCGACCGCTGCGCCGACACCCACGTCGGTATTGCCACCATCGACCTGGACACCACTGGCCAGCGCTGACGTATCGGTCTCGTTGCGGCTGGCGACTTTGAGCGAACCACTCGCGCTGCTTATCTTTGTGCCCTTGCCCACCCTGGCCGTCGTCGTCGCCACCCCGACATTCACCCCCACCGCCGCCGCCACGGCAACGCTGCCCTCGCTTGTTTCACCTTTGGGCGGCGCCTTGGTCTCGTTAAGCTTCTCCGTCGTACTCGTCCCTGCGACCTTCGGCGTCGCCGTCGGCGCCTTGGCCGCCGTCTTCGTGCCCGCAAGCTTCGCCTTGTCGCTCTGCGCCGCGATCTGCTGATCGACGCTCTTGCCCGTTCCGCCTTCCGCCGTCGTCGGCGTCGTTCCGTCCGCCTTGGCCTTCTCGCCGCCCTTGGCGCTCGCCGTCGCACTCGCGCTGCTCTTCGCCGTCGATTCGGCTTCAACACTCACGTCGCCAGCGGCTGTAATGTCGCGTTCAACGTCCGCACTCACCGTGTCCGTCGCGATCGTCAGCCCGATCGAGGCCCCCACCGCAACCTTGTCGCCCTGCGTCTGGCCCGTCGCGACCGTGCTCGTGCTGCTCGTCTGTTCGGCTTTGCTGTTGTACTCACCGGATAGAGAAAGCCCGCTATCGCCGGCCTTCGCTTCGCCCAGCCGCGCGCTCGTCGTGTTCACCGCCAGGCTCACGCCGACCAGCGGCGTCACCGAGACGCCGGCGCCGCTCGCCCCGCCGCTCACTTCGGTACTCATCGTGTGATCGCCCGTCGCGTTGAGCGTCAGGTCTTTCCCACCGCTCAGCACCGCTAGGTCGGCCACTTCGGCAACCGTCGTGTTGACCCCAACGTTCAGCCCCACCGACGCCCCTACCCCAACCTTCGCCGTGCCGCCCGTCCCCGTCACCACCGCGCCCGATTTGACCTTGCTCGTCGTCGCATTGCCCGCTTCAATGACGATGTCGCCACTGCCCGCATTGACGCTCGCGCCCGTGCCGCTACTGTCCGCGTCGCCTTCGAGCGCCGCCACCGTCGTGTTCACCACCACGTTCGCCGCCAAGGATCCAGCGACCCCGACATTCCCCGCGCCCGCGCCGCTCGTCGACTCGGCACTCGAATCGCTCTTCTGGTCGGCCACATTGACCGCGCTCACCGTCAGCCCCTGGGTCGTCACCACCGCGTTGTCTGCGACCATCGCGACGTTGGTCGATACGCCCGCATTGAGCGCCACCGCCGCACCGATACCCACATCGGTGTTGCCCGCATCAACCTGGCTGCCGTCCGCCTTCGCCGAGCTGTCGGTCTCGTTGCGGCTGGCGACCTTGAGCGCGCCGCCGCTGCTGCTTATCTTCTTGCCCTGGCCCACCTTGGCCGTCGTCGTCGCGACGCCGACATTGACGCCCACCGCCGCGGCCACGGCAACCCCACCCGCTTCGTTGTTCTCTTCGGTCGTCGGCGGTGCCTTGGTCTCGTTAAGCTTCTCCGTCGTACTCGTCCCCGCGACCTTCGGCGTCGTCGTCGGCGCCTTGGCCGCCGTCTTCGTGCCCGCAAGCTTCGCCTTGTCGCTCTGCGCCGCGATCTGCTGATCGACGCTCTTGCCCGTTCCGCCTTCCGCCGTCGTCGGCGTCGTTCCGTCCGCCTTG
>Ga0316604_10001301_pt1 | contig 22719 bp, 37 predicted proteins | sample OWC_soil_day20_C_FD_207650 | JGI IMG/M metagenome (GOLD analysis project Ga0316604, IMG submission 207650) | Wetland soil microbial communities from Old Woman Creek delta, Ohio, United States - OWC_soil_day20_CT | ecosystem: Environmental > Terrestrial > Soil > Wetlands | place: USA: Ohio...
TATCTGCCGAGTACTCGTTATATAAATTGTTGCAATTATGACAAACATATTGAGATACTAAATCGCCGTCATATTTACCTGATTGATAAATGCAGCTACTACCTTTTGGTATTTTAATTGAGCAGCACACACATTGATGATTTTTTTTGGTTGACTTTACGGTTCTGGCGTAATAAAAATCCCATCCCATCACTCGCCCTCCTTCGGCGGATCCGGTAGCGGCATCCAGTGGGTAACCATCAATCCCGGACCGTAATTATAACCGTAACTACTTGGTTTAAATACGCCATGACCAAACCACCATGGATCGCGTCTGCGTTCCTTTGGATAAACTGCCCAACCCATAACAGCCACTTGTGTTTCGCCGCTATCCAATTTTACCAATACTGGCTTACCATCTTCTGGTAATGATTCCGGCGTAATTTTAACCCACTGCATTTGCTGGCCGATCTTAACCGATTTACCATATTTAGCAAGACCAACAAGAATGTTTAAATCTAACAAACTTAACGATTTACCCGGTTTGTCAACGCGGTTCATTAATTCAGTAAATTCATTATCCTGTAATGCCGTTTCGCATAATTCACCGATATTAGCCAGGCGCAGGAGTTCTTTGTAACAGTCGTTTCCATCCCGCGCGTTATTCCATATACCATCTCTAGGTATTAACTGTAATAATATTTCTCCCCGCTCAATCCGCTCAATCACGTTCATTGCTGGTACCCTCCTAATAGTTCGGGGTTTTCGTAGATGTTACCAATGACTTCACATTGTGGGCAGTAATAAGAAAGCCTCATACCGTTTCCATCTTTGTCATAAGCGCCAAAGGTATCGTAAAGATATTCGACCTTATATATTCGTCCTGACAATTCAGATATAATATCCCCCTCATAAATTTCCCGCTCATTCTTATCACGGCAGTTGGTAATTTCGCCAACAGTCGCAGGACGAACATATTGTTTACGTTGAACGTTAAACCAGCCACCGTTTCCGAATGCTGTCTCGACAATCCATGTTTTAGAATGTTGTACACAATAGCTAGTTGTTTGGACTAAACTACCATAAACCCATTTGCCGCGCGTGTTTAAACCCCGAAATTTTATATCTCTCACGCCCTCAACCCCTTTAACAGCCTAATAACTTCCATCCGATACGGCACTAAACACTGTTTTTCTTCGTCGTACTTCGCCCGTGACTCCCAGCCGTCCTTGCCAACCACCGGAACAATCACAAACCCAAACTTAACATCTTCCTGTAGTCGACAGCCGACATTTCGCAAATACATTAATCGCTGAGACAAATCAGGATTTATTTTATCGGCGCGCACGAACAACTCTAGCCACAATTGTGAATCCGTCCCACCAAACGCATCAAAAAACTCAGTTCCAGGGAATATTCCTATGTCAAATAATCCCATTTATTAACCTCCCTTAGTTAGAAAGTTAGATTATTATTTTTTATATTAAAAGTGGTGTATAGAAGGGGTATATATAGAGGGAGTTTTATTACAAAAATTAATTAATTAACTTTCTAACTTTTTTCCGTTTTTAAAATGGATTTTCCTTGCTGTTAAAATCCTCGCCAACCCGCTCCATTAGTGCAATCCCGCGCATTTTTAAATTATTTCCTGCGCCTGTAAATTGTTGAAAACCCTTTCGAAGTAAACTCTTTACAAAATTCTTTCGAATCAAAATAAATCGTTCACCATTCTCTAAACTCCACGCTTGGAAATTTCTGTATAATTCCGTAGGCGATGAAATTGCATTTTCATTAACACTGCAACATTCTTCAATCCAGTCCTGAAGCTTGTCGTTCTCGGTTCGGTATTCCCGCGTAGCGTGCACAACTTCTTCTGGGGGATTCAGCCCCGACCGCTGCCACTCTAGGCAGCCAGTAATTAACCATTGTAGAATCCCGGCAATTTCGGCGGGCTCACGCAATTTGTATTTCAGGCTTTTATCCTGCTTGTCGCCTTCGAATTTATTTGTAAATGGGACTAACTGGATTCTCGCCCACAGTGCCGCGTCGTCCTCACTGGCCACAGGTTTATCGTTGGTCATTAGCACCAGCTTGAATTGTGGCATAAACTCGAAGGTTTCTTTGTATAAAAACCTTGCAGCCAGCACATCCTGGCCGGTCATTTTTTTTATGAGTGGTTCGTCGAACCGCCTGCCTTTCTCGCCCTCACTGGCTAGTACAAATCTGGCTCCTGATAGCCTGGCAACGTCATTGCTGGCCTTGTCGAATTTCTTGGAATATAGTACGTCAGTTGGCGTAGTTTTTGCATAATCATTCATTATTTCTGATAATAAATTCAGCAACGTGCCTTTGCCGTTTCTCCCGCTGCCGTGGGCAATTACGAATTGTTGCTCCCGCGTGTCGCCTGTCAAGCAGTAGCCGAGAAACCGCTGCATGAAGTTAATTACATTTTCATTTTCCTTAAAAACCCCGTGGATGAAATCCAGGAACACCGGACATGTCGCATCAGGAGTATATTCAGCAGTAATCATTTTCGTCATGTTTTTTTCGGGATCATGCGGCAATAGTTCGCCTGTTCGTAAATCGATTATCCCTGACGGGCAGTTCAGCAACCATGGGTCCTGGTCTAGTTCGTCCACCGATACAGGCATGTATCCGCGGGCCAGTTTTACCATTGACTGCAACCGGCGCGCATCCTCAGATTTCATGGCGTGGTTAAATAATTTTTTCCGCTGATCGTCGTCGCTTAATCCGGATATGTGGTCATACATACTTCTTACGCACTTCCCGGCAAGAACTGTTATTTTATTGGCTCCGTCGATACCCCACCGGCAACCGTCCCATATAAGCCATTTATCCATCTGTGCGCAATATTTAACCTTACCTGTGTAATATTTGGCGAAATACTCAGCGTTGCCAAGGTCCGTGAATTTATTTATTGTGGCGTCGGTCGCGTCTACGTCGAAAAAACCATCAGGAACGGGTTTTTCTTCCGTACGCCGGGCTTTAGTTAATGCAAATCCGCAAGGAGCCTTGACTCCGCAATTACCAGGGCACTGATTAAAACCTAAATCTGACTGTATATATTGGCAGGTCTGAGGGTGCATGTCGTTCAGTACGTGGGTTATTTTATCGTCCGTTTCTTGCTGGGAATAACCAGCATACGGCCTACTGAGTTCGTGACATACTTCAGGACCATCGGAACAACGGGCGATATTTGAGAGCATCGCCACCCATTGCGGTTCGGACAATTTGTCCGCGTGCTCTTGGCAAGCTTGTATAAATATGCAACGCTCGATAACTTGCGACGCGGGGCCGTCCGTCGGGTTCCGCTTGAATTTTATTTTGCGGTCGGAGGTGGTTATTTCTACGGCGTAACCTTCGAAATCGCTGGGATTATATCGGTTGTCATTGCTTGAAATTACAGTTACTTGTACTGGCTCTGTTTTGTAATTCGTGGTTCCTGGTAGCCTCAGCACCCGGGCAAGATCGTGCGTCGAATCGAATTTCCACCCCCGTGCCGTAGCACGGGAGCGGATAAACTCCTGGAAACCTTTCAGTAGCGATTTTGCTTGGTTGCGTTCCTCTGGCGTATCGAACGTCCATGGTTCGCGGAAGAGCCAGTAGGCGTGTAGGCCGTGGCCTGAGTTTATTAATATCGACGGCTCGATGGGTAGGCTGTTCATAAATTCGCAGGCCGTGGTTAAATCGGTTGGCAGGTGGGTGTTTTTATGTTCCTGCCCTGCAATGTCTATATCCATCCATAGTCCCGGTATCGCCGTTATATCGTCTACCTCTAGTCTGCCTTTTGGTTTCTTGGCGGCTGATATTCCCACCCCGAAAAATATATCTTGGTCGACTGACTGCGCCGTATCGGCGATTAGCTGGTGATTTGTAACGTCGATCCAGGCTGTTCGCTTGTCGTGCTTAGTCCATAGCGTTAGATAGCCAGACTCGAAGTAGCCGTAAAGTTGTTGAAGGAATTTCAGTGTTTCAATTTGTATCACTTCCTGTCGTGGGTTTTAATTATGCCATTGCCGTAGCGTGTGTATATCGCCGTGTCTGTCACAGATCTCCGGTAAATTCGCTCTTACCAATGCCTCCGCGAATGGTGGCGGTACCGCATTGCCGCACCTTGCCACCTGTTTAGCTTTAGAATACCGCTTGCCGTCACAGTCTTGATCAATAATGTAATCCGCAGGAAACCCCTGTGCCGCAAATAATTCGTGTGGCTCAAGCATCCTCATACCAATATCTACTATTTGATAATCCTGCCCATGGATGGTAACTAGCCCAAATCTGTCCTTAGTGGTAATGGTATGCATTGGCTCATTTAATGGTTGCCCGCCACCAGTTCCGTAGTATTTCAGCAGGAATGCCCTAACTTCTCCGAAATGCAATCCTCCTGCTGTAATTGTCTGCACTGGATCGGTTACTGGCTGTCCAATGTTAGTTCCCTTCATTTTCACAAGGTGGCTAGTAACCAAAGCATTGTGGTCAACTGTTGTTACTGTTGGCACTGGCTCATTTATGCCGGCACCTGGTCCGCTATAATTACCGCCGTAATGTTTTGCTAAGAAACTGGCTACAAGCGCATATCTTGGCGAGGCATCGACTACCATAAGTGGTTTTTCTAACTGCTGCCCTCTTACCTCTGCCCCCGATTGTTCACCGTGGTATTGAATCAGTGTTGGCGCAATGAGCGCATGATGCCCACCAGTTGTAATAGTCCTAAGTGGTTCACTTGGATCACTACCGGGGTGGCCTGTTGTATTAACCATTAGTGTCGGAGTAATCAATAAGTGCTCAGCCTTTGACACTACTGTTGTTAATGGGTCTTGAATATCATATTGCATTCTGTCGCCGCCAAACCCAGTTTGTCCGATCCGCGCTATATATGGAGTTACTATCCCATACCCGTTTTTAGATGTAACCGTTGCAAACGGTGCATCTGTAGGCCTGCAATAGTGATGGTCTGAACCACTGTGATTGACTTGTATTAAGAATGGTTTTGGATTGTTAATAACAAACCTCTGAATCCCCCGGGCAATCCTCCGCATTGTGTTCTCAGCTAACGGGCGTTTACGTTCGAATATACTCGGACAAGGCAGCGACCAATCAATGATTTCTGCAGCTGTTCTCCACGGCTTTAGCTTGCCGGACTTAACATCTAGACTACTCGGATCTGCATGTGTAGGTTTTGGCCAAACAATCGGCCTGCCATCACACCTGGCAACCAAGAAAAACCTTTTGCGAATTGTAGGAGCTCCATAGTCACAGGCCTTTAACTCCCTATAACCAACGTGATAACCCTGCCGCTTTAATGCGTTTATAAATGCCTGAAACGTCTTTCCTTTTTTGTCCGGATCGGGCATGCCGTCTTTAAGTAAGGGCCCCCATGTTTTAAATTCCTCAACATTTTCAAGCATAATTACCCGAGGCCGTACTGTAGCTGCCCATCTAACCGCTATCCACGCTAAGCCGCGAATATGTTTTTCTACCGGTTTGCCGCCCTTGGCTTTACTGAAGTGCTTGCAATCTGGGCTAAACCAGCACAACCCTGCTGGTCTGCCTCCTGTAACCTGTCGAGGGTTTATATCCCATACCGACTCGCAGTAATGCTCTGTATCTGGATGATTTGCCTTGTGCATTGCTATAGCATCAGGATCATGGTTTATTGCTACATCTACACTACGGCCAATCGCTAATTGAATACCTGTGCTTGCCCCGCCACCACCGGCAAAGTTGTCGACGATAATTTCCCTGAACAATGAAAATGGTTCTACCATGCTCACCCTCCCGTGATTACCCGTTTATAATCCTGACCGCTTCCTCCGGACTCCTCGCCACCCCAGCAATAGCCCCCCGGCTTCGCATCTGTGCGAGAAAATTCTCCTGGTGCTTCTTCGGTTTTTCGCCCGGCTTCTTAACCTCAATACAGGTAAACACTCCGATTTTACGCCCCACCATCTGCGGCGTAACCGTGACCGTAGTCACCCCGACAATATCTGAAAACCCTTCCGGTGCTCCCTGGATTTTTCGCGGGTTTTTCAGTAGTAACATTTTTCCGTCGTGGGAGAGTATTTCGCCGGACCAGAAACTGCCGGCATTAATGCGGAAACAGCAGGCGCCAGCCTGAGACATGGCAATTAGTATTTGGGATTGGATATCTTGTTCTTTCACTGGTCGCACCACCAATTCCACTCAATCAGAATTGCCTTTACTGCTGCCTTTTTTCTTTTGCAATGCCAAACATGAGCCATTGCCGTTTCTTTCCTGGTTATATTGAATCGTTTTTTGTTTTTGCGAATCATTTCGCCAACCTCAACCCCGGTTTATCATCCAGCGACAACCGCGTCTGCAATTCTAACGTTTCCCAGTTAACACCATCCGCCAGTATGTTGGCAAAAAACCGATTATCCCCTGTCCAATCGAAACCTATAGCCGCCGCAATCTCCGTAAAATCTTCGTTGTCGTGATGGATTAAATCGCCATCCAGGCCAATGTGCCTGAGTTCGTGATACAGTGCAATTAATATTTGCTCTGGCGTTTTTCGGTCGATATTTTCCCTGTAAAACTCAATCATGTAGTCAAATTTCTTGCCGCTCAACTGATAAATCATGTCATACCAACGTTCTGGGATTTTCCTGACTTCAGCCAGCTTGATTTTGTTTTTAGACTTGCCTTTGCCGTCCAGGTTTTCGACAAACAATATGCTTGCTACCGGGATATGTTTTAACTGATCGAACTTATGAACAAGTCGCTCGGCTGGCTCCCGGTAAAAATCATTGATTTTGAACTTCCCGGTAAATTCAGTAACAACTACTAATTTTTTATCGTCCATGGTATCAACTCCTTATTTTTTTAGCCTTCGCCGTATACCAAACCCACCCGGCAGAATACCCCCGCTCCTTCGCAATCGCTTCCAGATCAGCGCGGGTCCTGGCCATACCTACTGTCATGCGGGCTTTCTTTTTCTCTAACGCGACCATGACTGCGTCATATTCCTTGAGCTCTCCTGCTTCTGCCGCCAGCATTCGCGCTGTAACCGTGTATTCGTAACCGCAATACGGACACACCGGGGCAGGACTGTGGCAACCGTAGCACTGCAGGCACTGCCTAACACCCACGCTGGCTGTTTCTGATTTCTTGCGCTTTACTGCGCCTTCCAGTGACCAAATTCTTTCCGCATCAGGCAACCCGTGAGTCCGCACATTGTTGCAATGATCCAAAATTATTGCCACCTTGTCAGGATTATCTGGATCAATCCGCAATGCCCTGCCTACCTGCTGCAAAAATAGTGATTCGCTCATTGTTGGCCGTAGTAATATGACGGCCTCCACTGCCGGGATATCCACGCCCTCGCCTGCAATCTCGACATTCACAAGTGCGAGTGTTTCACCACGTTTAAATCTGTCAATTGCGGCCTTGCGCGTTTCTTTTGGCATTGACCCTTCTACATATTCAGCGGGTATACCGTTTGCACTAAATTGTTCGGCTACTGACTTGGCATGTGCTACTGATACACAGAATATGATTGCGCGTTTGCCGGGTATTAGCTTTTTGTAATGTGCAATCACATCCCCGGTGATTGCTTTCCTGTTAATTGCTATTTCTAGTTCGTCTTTGGCGTAATCTCCGCACTTAATGGTAATAGTAGAGGTATCTATGCCAACGCTTGGAGCAAAGTATTTGTACTGGCTGAGCGCTCCCATGTCTATGAGTTCGCGGATTGACGGCCCTTGCACCATTACATCAAAACATGGCTTGAGTGATTCTCCCGAAAGTCTTTTTGGAGTAGCAGACAAACCGAGTATGATTGTTCCCTGCTCACTGTAGTAGTCTGCAACATCTTTCCATGTCTTGCTTACAAGGTGCTGCGATTCATCGACTACCAAGATTGCTGGTACAGGAACCTTGTTTAGTCGGTTTTTTAGAGTAAGTATGCTGGCTACTTGCATCGGTTGTTTTAGGTCCATTCTTTCGCCAGCTTGTATCATTCCATAAGGAACATTAAACTTTTTCATCGTGTCCGCAGTCTGAATAGCAAGTTCACTCCTATGGACAGTCATCATAGCCCGTTTACCTTTACTTATCGTTTGACTGATAATGTAAGATGCAACTGCCGTTTTGCCACCGCCAGTAGGCAGTTGGATTAATATGCGGCGGTATCCAGCAAGGATTTGTTGCCGTACATCATCAACTAGTTTTTCTTGGTAATCTCTTAATTTAACGGCTATCACCTCGTTTTAGGTAAAAAGAAAGCAGGGCTATACACCCTGCTATATTAAATTTAAAACGGAATTTCCTCGTCTGGGAAAACGAATGCACTAGTGGCACTTGCTGACGGCTCTGTCGCGGCTTTCGCTACCGGAACATCCGGCGCAGCAGGAACATCTTCAACAATCCGCTTGAAATTTTTAAACTGTCCGTTAGTGCCATTTTTAAGGCTAATTTCAATGTTTTTGCCAACAACGTTCTTCATTGAATTTCCCAGCACCTCCGCCTCGCACGGCAAGTTCAAAAGCTTGAAATCATTCAAGGCTCTATCGATTGCCTTTATGTTTTGCTCGCTATCTTCAGTTTTTGAAAACGGGCGATATACGGCAATATGATTATTTTTTTGCGCGCCCTCAATAACTTTTAAGTCCCAGCTAACCATATCTTTATCACCTGCTTTAGTCGGCCCCAGCTTGCAGGAAACGACCTCCGCAATATATGTTCCTTCTGGCAAGTCCTCGATTGTAAATTGTTTTACCTCTGTTTTTGCCATTGAATTCCACATGTCTTTAAAATTTGCCATTACTCGTATCCCCTTTATTTTAATAATTTTCCCTGAGTTCCGTGTAGTGAACGATTTTATCAACTTTCTTGGTTGCCCTGCAATAATCACAATGCTCGCACCGCGCCGGAGGTATTTCGCCCTGCTTGACTTGCAATATACGCGGTAGGTTTTCGGATATTTTTTGTAATTCGGCTTCAACCCTGTCCGGATCAGTCAAGTCAATTAGTGCATGGTCCGGTGTTTTCTCCTTGGAAACTGCCACCATGTAAAAATCTTTCCTGGTGTCCCTTGCTCGGGCGATTCGCTCAACTTCCGAATATACTGCCGCTTGAATCATGTACTGCCATTCCTCAATAAAACTAACCTTGGTATTTCGGTTTTCCTCTGGGGACCAAACCCAGCCCCATTCAGAAATTGACTTGGTAGTTTTTAAGTCCAGCAGGTAATTTAGCGGGTCATTGTCTACGTCGATCATTATTTTCCAGGGAGCGCCGAATAGATTGGCGGTTAGAATTACTTCCTTAGAGCCCTGCAGGTAAAACATTATTTTTGGGTCTGCCTCAAGACAGGCAATCATTGCGTCGGCGTCTTTATAATCTTTCTTAAGTTCTCCCTTTGTTGCTCCACGCGATGAAATTATTTCGGGATGCTCTGCCTTGAATTTTGCAAACGCATCCGGCCCCTCTGACCACTTATGAACATACTTACCAACCATTAGTGCGTCGGTGTCCTCGTCCTGGGCTCCGGTAGTGAGCCAGTTTAATGTGGCAGCCTCGCACTTGAGCCAGGATTTGTATTGCGACACTCCCATGTATAGGCGGTTTGCTTCGGGGCTGTGGTAATTGGAGGCGGTTAATTTAAATTCAGACATTTATTCTGAACCTCCATTTCTAGCGATTTTATATAACACATACGGAATACCGACTATGGTACAAAAACCGTCTTTCTCCCACCACGCGCATTTTTCGCGGTCACATGACCGATAATAGCTAGGATTGTCCGTATCTACGACTTGCTTTAGTGGGCAGAATTTTTCTTCTGGCATTAATCGTCCACCTCACAATACTCAGCAACTATGGGGGCATTCCAAATTTCAACTATTAAATCTTTGGTACAATTACGTCTTTCTGAACTAAAACAACGATAGCCAATTTCCAACCGTTCCGGAAACTCCGCCGAACAATCAATGATCTCTTTTATTTCAAGCCCGTTAACCTTGTCGCCCAACTCGTAACTGGCAACACCTTGCTGAGTGACGACAGTAATTTTTTTAATTATTCGCATCCTGCAACCTCACTTCTTATCAAAATACGCACTAGCCATGTCAGCCATGTGCAACGCCACCGCCAGCGGGTATTCACTAAATGCCTTGCTCATTCCTTGCCGCGCCGCGTAGTCGGTATCTGACAGCCCCATATGCCAGTTAATAGCCATTACCTCGTCAATTGATAGACGGATCATTTGCTGCAATAAAATTACTGATTTTGAACCGTGGCCTAATGGCAGTTGATCTTCGATTTTATAAAACGGTTGCTTTTCCCATTTGCCAGTTTCTTCGTTCTTGACGTTTCGCTGACTGACAGTATAAAAGTTTGCCTTGCAAATATCGTGCAGCAGTGCAGTAATTACCATGGACTCCGGCTTTGCATCCGGCACGTATAACGGGCTTAACTTTATCAGGTTGTCGTATACTGAGAGCGAGTGCTCCAGTAGACCGCCCTCGATTGCTCCGTGGTACTGCGTACTGGCGGGTGCCTGGAAGAAATCCGTTTTTTCTTCCAGGTATTTAATTACGTTTTCGATTCCAGGGCGCTGAGTTTCGCGTAATAGTCCGATAAATTTATCTTTCAAGTTTTCCCCTCCGTTCAGTCTTGATAGTTTCAATTAGGTTTTTAATGTCTTGCCAAGTATGTGCCAGAAAAGTATTGTTTTTAAAAGTGATGCTTTCGGCAATCAAATACCCACCGTAATATTCAATATCCCCGCTTCCTGAGGCTCCACCAACAACAGGGTGATCCGATACGAGTCCGCCTCTTATCCCTGTCCTATATGGACCTTTCGTAGCTTCATTTAAGCGCTTTTCAATTTCAAATATTTCACGGTCCGTTAATATCACTCCATTACCTCCTTACACTTGATTGATTTCTTCCTATTACTGGGGGAATAGTTACTGCATCAATTGGATTCCAACCACTTTTTAAACGATAACTTAATGTTTTGCGGTATATTCCAGCTTCGGTGGCCCAATCACTTAATATTTTTGTTACTCCGTTAATGGTTACCAAAACATTACTGCGAGTGTTTCTGCTTTGTTCCTTGCGTGTTGCCCATCGGCAATTGTCGGGCGAGTATCCCTTATCATTATTTTTGCGATCAAGAGTTAATTTGTCGGTATACCCATTAGTTGTGGCCCAATCATAAAATGACTGAAAGTTGTTTTTCCATTCATCACAAACCGCTATCCCTCTGCCGCCGTAATTATGAAAAGCAGGATTCTTGTGGTTATAGCACCGCTCCAACATATTTTCAAAAATATCGTAAACCCTGCTTCCTTTTAATCCGTGTTTTGTATTTACTGAAGCAGCAATTTCGCGTTGAAGGCAACCGCAACTTTTAGTAGAACCGTTAATCAAATGGACAGATCGAATTGTTTTTGTTTTTCCGCAATCACACGCGCAGAGCCATTTCGTAGCACCGCCTTGGCGGGTAGCTTTCTGAATGCATTCCAAAACAGTTAACCTGCCAAAACGTTGCCCTGTTAAATCTTTAAACTGAGCCATTTTCTTTTTCCCACGCTAATTCTGCTGCCGACTTATCGCACCGTTGCGGAGTTATATTCACCATGTCTTCACGTTCCTCGCGCGTGTGCATTCCCTGGCATAACTCAGGCGCGTAAGCTCTTACTAAGAACGCCGCTGCTCTATACATTAGCATCTGGGTTGGCATCGTTCTCCATTTACTTCCGTTTTTTGTAGACCATCCTTCAAGCCTAGCCATTTCCATGGTAATCTTTGTGCCGATAAGCTTTTCACTTGTGGCAATTTCGGTCATATATGCTCGGCATCCAAAATCATCTTTGCCTTCTTCACCAAACCACTCATAACGAATTGGCGTAAACCTGCCGCAGCTATTTGTGATAGATGTTAAAAATTGGCTTGACCAACTCGGACGACCATTAATTGGCACCATCGATTGCATCACTAGCATTGGACTGACACCTATCCTATGGGCAAGTTCTACTGCTATAAAGCAATTTTCTGGTTTGTTTTGGTATGTAGACGGCACCATTGTTGATCGAGACATAATCTCCGCCATCTGCATCAGGTTTCCTGCGTCAGGCAACGCAAGTTCCGCGCCACCGGTTACGGTTAGTGATTGTTCTGGTTCTGAAAAAAAATCATCAACAGCAGGCTCCGCGCCCGGTCCCCCTGCTGGGGTTTCAAAAATATCATTTGGCATCGTTTTCCTCCTTGGCTTCAGCTAGTTTTTTACGCTCTATAATCTTTTGAATCACCGATTTATCTGCTTGAATAAAATGTTGGCAATAATCATCTTGCTTAACAATAACTGAGTGATTAGTCATTCTTCCAGCACCAAGATAATCCGCATTAAGCGTATATGGTCTACGGCGTAACCACGCCCATCCTTCCCAAACTTCTTGCAAAGAATTGATTTCAGTATCTTCACGGTTTAAGGTGAAATGACCGCAACAAACAAATCCATTCTTTAAATTTGCAAGAGCAATATGTCGAGCTAAATCGCAATTAATACATTTACGTTCAATCATCTTGTACCTCTGATTCCTCCCTTGGTTCCACCGGTGTGTAATACTCGTCTTGGCAATCACGACCGCAAAACTCTTGCCGTGAGAATTGCGGTAATTTGCGGCCGCAGTTTTTACAGTTCATTAGTCGCAATAACTCCGATTGCAATGTGGGCAGCCTGTTACTAATTGGGTACCTGCTTTTTCAAGCGATATGCCGGTGACATACCGGACGTATTCACCATCTTTCCTGACCTCGACGTGCCGAGCCATATAAGATTCACCTTCGATATTCCAGCCATGATTTTGATATATGTTTCTATGGCAAGTCCAGCATTGGCCGCTCCCAGGAGCAAAATGCGGGGCTTGTGTTTCTTTGCAATACCGTGACTGTGCTTCGCGGCAGGATTTAATGTCGGCTTCGCTTTTGATAACCAGCAGACGGATTTCTTTATGAGTGGACTTAAATTCTTCTCGGTCACAAGCAATAAATTTCCCCTCGCCGACTTTAACAATATATTCGCTATTGTTAGCCCGAAGTGGACCGTCTTTTGTTGCTACAACCAATTTGCCTTCACGGAATTCAGCATCGCCGCCAACAAAGTTTTCTATTTCTTCGAAGTTACCGTAGAACTGAACGGCTTCGACAATATCAATGCCGTTGCTGTATTTACTAATCATTCTGCAGCCCCCTTAATCTCGCCATCCTCAATATAAATACCGACCTTTTCGTCCTCCGATACAGTAGTAAGCCATAGCTGGTAATCATGTCCTTTAGCCATTTCGGTAATAATACTCAATTGCTTGCTGTCTAGCGATTCTGCACCGTCTATGGTCATTACTCTTAATGTTGGATTCAACGCCATGCCAATCGCCGTGGAAACTTTTAATGTCTGTGATCCGCTGGCTTGCTTAAATGGCAACCCGTCATAAGTTACACCGCCGCCAGCGAAGTCTAGGCCAGGGACAGGGAATTTGGTTTTACTAACAATCTCGGTTTTGTAGTCGGCAATCTTTTTAAGCTTTGCCGTATAGTCGTTGGACTCGGTTTGGAATTTGGTAACTTCGGCCTGTTTCTGCTGACGGTCAATGTACTGCTGGGCTTGCTTGTTGGTTTTGTCTGCATTGGCGATGCGTTCGGTTATATCGGCAAGGTCTTCGTCTTGCAGGGCATCAATAACGACTTTAGCTGTTTCTAATTCAGAGTTTTTAGTGGTAATTTCAATGTCCTTGCTTTCTAAATTCTTTTTTTCAATTTCTAATTTAGCTTCAAGGTCTTTAATCGTGTTCCAAATTGCTATTTTTTCGTTTCGCAATGTACTTAAATCGTTTTCCTGGCCCAGATACACCATTTTTTTACTTGCATTATCCTTGTTGGTTTTTTCGAGCTTTTCTTTTTCGGCTACCAGGTCAACGACGCTTACCGCTTCAACCTTTTCAACCACCGGCAGGCTATCCAGTACTTTCTTCGCGCTGTCAAGCTGCCGATTCGTAAGTTTGCGGTTTTCCATGACTTCCATGTAATACTTGTTCAGAATGTCCAACGGGGTACCATCGGCCTTTACCTCAACGCCTGAAATCTCTTGCAGCTTTTTGACATCAACCTGTAAATCAACTACGCTCAGCAACATTTCAACCTGTTTTTTGCTGTCGGCACGGGCAAATTCTAGTGGGTCAAAGGCTAATTTGCCGACTATTTTGTCCAGCAGGTCTTGGGGCTTACTGGCTTTAAACCCATCCTTGTTCTCGATTTTTAAAGCAGTGCCGCTAGGCGTAAACGTCCGTGTAACAACCATTTCGCCCAAATCCACCATTACACTAGCTTTTTTCTCGCCTGTTCTGATTGGCTGCTCTGGCATCTTGCCACCGCCAAGGGCCGCGTGAATTGCATCCAATATAGTGGTTTTACCTTGTTCGCATTTTCCTGTTATCGAAACAATGTTTCCATCGGGAGCTATCTCAACAACTTTCAGCTTTTGAAAGTTTTCGGCCCTAAATTTGATGATTTTCATTTATAACCTCCACGCATAAATATTTTTAAATTACATACAATTAACTGGGGAAGTCGGCGTCTTAGGCGGGGTTAATTTTTACTGCCCTTATACCGCACAATCCGCTTATAAACAGCATGTTTATCCATGTTATATATCTGGCCAATGTCCTTATATGTCATGCCGTCCTGATCCTTAAGCTTAACCATATTAACCGTATCAGCTTCAGTTAATTTCAGACCATTCTTCCCGCTGATATAATTTATGGCTGATTCAGCAGTAAATCTTTGGTTCAGTATTGACAGCGCCAGGGCGTAATAATTCTCTACACTGACGTTCACGTCACATCCACCTGCTCGACATACTTAACTGGCACAAATCCGGTAAACTCGTCTGCCTCGACGTAAATTTCCACTGGTTTCTCGATTTTTAACACTGGCGGCCTACAATACTGGCAGACAAAATTTTCATTGCCTTGTGGGTAAAATAACCGACCGGAACTTAACGGTATTCCACAGCATCGGCATTTAATGTCTTTCATGGGATTAGTACCCCGGTCCATAACTGCTCCGGTTCGTTCCAGGACATTTTATAGCTTGCTGGCAATTTTTCGCCGTACAGTACCAGCTTGTCCGCGATTACGCTATAACTGACTTTAGCTTGTTTAAGGCTAGTTTTTGGACCTATCTCCGGATTATCAGTCTTGCCGACAACCAAAACATTAACATTTAAATCATCTTCAGGACCAGCAAAGCCAATACGAACGCGATCAAACTGTTTCCTGATTACTATTGGAAGGGATATTTTGCCGTTCTCCATGACTGTCAGCATAGGAATTACGCCAGGCTTAGGAGTGCTGTTGAACCATGTATAGGTAGTCGGTGGCTCAGGAATGGAATTATGAAGAATTTTAATTAATGTATCTTTGTTGTTATTAAGAAACGCATTAACACTATTAGCATCAACAGTGTTAATTACAGTGCATGGAATTTTTAGTTCTGCAATGTCGTCTGGCTCCGGCACTGGCTCAGTCATAAACTCGGCGATTTTATTCGGGTCAGTGACAACTTCGTCGGGCTCCGGCATGGCTCCTGATGCTCCCTTGCCTTTCTTACGCCAAACGTTATCACTCTGCCCAAACTTTTCTTTAACCAGCAATTTTACACCAGTATCAACGCCGATATCCTTTAAAACCTTCCCCAGGCTACCCGTTGGTGTATCGTAAATTTTAGCAAGCTGGCTCTGACTGACACCATACCGAAACAGCATTTCAATATCTCTTGGGTCAGCAGCCCGTAAATCAGCCTTGGTCATTTGCCGGGCATTGCGAATATCAATAGGCCTGCCGTTATTGCCGGGGTTAATTTTACGAATGTGATGCACGTACTCGATAGGGTCTAAGTCAACTGCTGGTGCTGTCGGTTCGGTTTCTTCTACTGCGCCAGTCAAGTTAATGCCAAAATTACTGGTTCCAAATTTAACCATTTATTTGCTACCTCCGACCACAGATTTCCGGACAGCCAATTCAACATCTAGCGTGCTCATTTTAGCGATGCAATCCGGACAGATATTTTTGCCTTTGAAATTGGTTATACTGTCTGCGCTGCCGTAGAATATGCAAGCTGGTTCGTGTTTGCGAAGGATAATTTGGTCGCCGTCTACGAATATTTCAAGGCCGTCTTTGTCTTTAATGTCTAATACGGCCCTAAGTTCTTTAGGTAAACAAATCCTGCCTAGCTCGTCCACGCGCCTTACTATTCCAGTAGATTCCAATGTAATTACCTCCCATTTGATATTAAAATTAAAACGTGATACAATTACCGTAGAATATTTTTTCTTTTGGCCGTTCTAACGACGGTCTTTTTTTATTGTCTTTTTGGCGATACTGAGCGCCATAAGCATTTCGCCGCGGGTAAAACCTTGGATGAGCAAATCAGCGATTATTGATTTAGCGGCTTTTGTTACGGGTTTTAATCTCATTCGACATCCTCCTTCCAGTAATTAATTTGCAGGTGGTCACCCGGGTAAATCAGCCCGTATGGGTATCGGTCCTTAAAAACGGTTTCCCAGTTTTCTTGGATGATTCCGGTTCTGAATTCGCGGATATCTCGACGGACCGAAGATTTTGCCATGTACTTATAGGATATTTCATTTAGCGTGTCACCTGATTTAACTGTGTACGTTTCGGTTACTAGGTGGCCTTTCGGCGGCTCCGCATTCCCGCATGACGCCACGGCAAACGCGATCAGTCCGGCAGCTATTAACCGTTTAAGGTTCATGGGTGGTACCTGCCTTTAAAGCATTATCAGTAATACTACAAATCACTTTTATCGGTCCAGCAGATGAACTTAACCATGGCTTTAGTCGGTTATCAATATAAAAATGTTCAGTGCATTCTTTAATTTCTTGCAGGGTATCGGTTAGGGTTTTAATGTAGTCCAGCAGTGCTGGTATGTCCTGACGGGCGTTTGCGATAAAGTCGGCATCTTCTTTCGTGTGTCCACCTTCGTCATAGATACAAAAATTATCATTTGATTTACTTTCTATTACACATTCATCTATGGGATGATTACCTCTAGTTACCCACGGCCCTGGCATCGCTCTCTCAGCCCGTTCCCGAATCGCTTTTAAATCCATTTCCATCACTCCTTTCTGTTTTTCGCCTTGCGTTATACTCTCGCATATACTGCAAATACTTTTCTCGATTTGCTTCTCGCCACGCAATCACTTGTCGAGTTCTATCACTTTTCGGCTTACATGACGGGTTACTTCCCGGCAACACTCCGCTATACCGCCAGCGAGCTTCATCTAGTGCAACAGTCACAATTTTATTTACCGGAGCACCTGTGAACTTATCTTGCAGCCCGAGCATTATATTGGCCAGTAATGCGAACTTGCTTCGGTCTTCGGTTTTCGCTATCGCTTTCAAACCCTTCCCTCCAGTCACAACACTGATTCACGCATACCCAATCCATTAACACCGGGTCATATCCGGCAACACTGCCGCATACCGGACACGGCTTAACCACGTCGGCCACATGGCAGTCTGTATGTCGGGATAAAATCACTGCAATAACTTATCGGCTCGCACACATCGGGGCATCTTGACGTGCATTTATGCGCTGAGCATGGTTCGTAGTTGCATTCCCTGCACTGGCAGTTAGGATTGTCAACCGGGAAATTTTTAGGTACATATTGGGGTTTCATAGTTTCGCATCTCCCTTCTTCAGCAGCGCTTCCAATATCGCTCGAAAACCAGCCGCCTGTTTTTCATGTCGGGCGCTGCGTTGCTGGAAGTCCCGGCGCTCCTGGTTGTTGGTTGTTTTGTTAGCCAACTCCGACCAGTGGACCGCAATCATGGTCTCGCGCTGCAGGGTCTCGATGGTTTTCGGGATACTCATATCAATAACCCCCTCGTCTGTCGGCGTCGGCAGCGACGCGGCACAGGCACCATACGAAAAAATATACAGCCAGCACTACGGGAATTAACCAGTACATAATTTACAGCCCCTCTCTACACTACGTAATAACCGTGCTTTGTGCGTTTAAGCAGATACGGCTTGAATTTAAGTAACGATAAATACTCTCGTTTCGTGATTTTTGTCAAGTTTCTCGCCTCCCTTCGGTATAAATAATCCGGTATTGGCATAACATATACTGGGACACTATGTCTTTTTCTTACAGGAAATTACTTCCTCCCGTCGAACCCCTTACTTGAGGGGAGGTGATACTATGTATGATGGAATCGGTCTTCGAACAGGGCCAAAACTTGAAGATATTTGCAAACCAAGCCCTAAAGTTCAAGAGATACTTCAACAAGCAGCTGATAACATTAGCGCCAAAGGTATGCATGATCGAATCGTTGAACTAATTAATGATTTCGAGAAAGACCTTGATGAAGAATATGAAGCTGGTGCAAGATTAGTTTCGTTTGGTCAATCAGTTCAATTTAATATTGTTGATGTTGGATTTTATAATCCAAACTTAATCATGTTTTCCGGGCTTTTAGATGACGGTTCTCATGTTCAACTCGTGCAGCATATGTCTCAATTAAGCTTTCTTTTAATTGCGATGAAACGCCAGAACCCAGAACAACCTCGGCGAATAATTGGTTTTCATGGCTCATGCACAGAAGAAGCAAGTCAAGCTTTTGATCAATCTGCCGCAACAGAGGAATAATTCTACTGTCAAGTACTTTCACAACACCGTTGTTATTTGTAAGCTGCTGGATAAGTCCAGTTTGCAGTTGCCGGTCTGAACATTGCCCGTTCAGGCTAGTGTTTTTTTGTTCTGACATGTGGTTCTCCTTTCTGCTTGTCTGGTTATTCTCTTCCTCAGATAAGTAACCAGCTTTTATCATTAGTTCTTTTTCTGAAACCATTAAGTGTGGTGCTAATTTTTTCAATGTCTTAGGCGAAGGTAGCTGAGTGCCTGATTCAATTCTAGATAACGTGGCTTCGCTCACTTTCGATAATCTGGACAATTTAGCTTTGGTTATGTTTCGTGATTCATAAAGATTTTTAAAGTATTCGTGGAACCCTGGCATGTTTCACCTCCCCTTTCTGCTTGTCCGGTTTTGGTGGACGGTTATTTCCCGTACTTAATGGCCATTTCCTTAATAATTGCCACATAGCCCTCAATTAGCTTCTTGTCATCTGCAATCACATCAAGCTGATTAAGTTTGTCCCTCTTTGACTTGCAAACACCTTCATCAGCCATTCGGCGGCGTTTATTGGTTAACCGGCACTGTAGGTCTACGCCGAACCGTTCATCCAGCAGCTTATAGCTTTCTGCCCGGATGTCTTTTAGGTGTTCATAGCCACCAAGATTCAGCGCCATTTTGTTTAATAGCCCGGCAGACTCTTTACGCCAATCATTTGGGTTAAGAGCTACTATGTCGCGGATGCCCTGCAACTGTTCTGCCTGCTGGTTTTGTACAGCGGCGATCTGCTTGAGCTGCTTTTCGTGTTCGGCTGCTCCTTGCGCTATTGCTGCGATAATTTCTAGCTGAGACATTTGAGGTAGGGTATTAATTTGTTTTTCCATTTCCTCAAACTTGGTAACATAGGCGGCTGTAAACAGTACGCCTTTTTCGCCTGTCATTTTGTTGGCTACCATGTCACAGCCCTTGCGGGTTATGAGGTAACAGTCGTACGTTTTGTTGTTACCCTCTGTTTTATAGGTACTGGGAATAAAGAAATCATGAGAACGGAATTCTCCGTTTTCTAAATACTGGATATAGTTATTAATCTTTTCCAGTAAATCGGAATGTCTTACGTCAGTCATTTCAGCCACTTGTCGGCTGTCGATTGTTTTCTTTCCTTGGTGTTCAATGATCTGCAACTCGTTCAAGGCTTGTCCTCCTTTTCAATAGACATTAATCAACCGTCTATTTCGTCATTCTGGCAGACTCAAACTCTTTCATGTCTTGAGGATGTACACGGTAATAACCGCCAAACTTCATAGCATTTAATTGTTTAGCTCTAATCCATCCCCAAACAGTAGTTACTTTTACCTTGTACCTATCTGCGACTTCTTCGCAGGTTAGATAATTTTCCATTTAATTTACTCCTTTCTGGGACTAAAGTCCCATTTTTACCAATACCAATTATTTTATTGCTCGGTTTACTTTACTTTAGTTCAGTTTAGTGCTATTATATTTCTTGTCGAAGGAAATAATAATGGAACAAACTGAACCTTTTTCTCCCGAAAAATTAATTTCGCAGGAGGTGTCTTTATTATTGCCTCATTCAATTGGTACGACTTCATTATATTGCGATTAACTGCGATTGTCAACACTTAATTTTGATTTGCTTTATTTTGTTTTGAGGAGCGTTGAAATATGTTTTATGAACAGGTTTCCTCTTTATGCGCAAAGAAGGGAATATCGTTAAGTAAATTAATATCTGATTTGGATATGAGCACATCAAATGGCGATAGCTGGAAAAAAGGCTCTATCCCAAGAAATTCAACATTAAAAAAAATAGCTGACTATTTTGACGTAACGATAGAGTCATTATTAGCTACTGTGGTAAACAAAGAAGATTTAGAAAAAGAAGAACCGAGAGGCGAGTACATTTATCTAGACCCAAAAGATAGAGGCCGCGGAGTGCCGCCAGAAATACTAAAACAAATTACAGATTTCTTTTCAAAGTAAAAAGCAGCCGTTATAGCTGCTTTTAAATTTATATACCTTTATATTTTTTAAACTCTTCTAGGTGTAACGGATCTACCGCATATGTATCATCACTTCTTTTAATCCAATGCACATATCCTTTAAAATCGACAATTATGTACTTTACCATAATAAATTCCCCTATCGTTGTATTATTTTCGACATAAAAAATAGCCCACTCCGCTAGAAGTGGGCTAAGAGGTTGAAATGAAAACAGACATATCGTCATCTCCTTAGTATATTACGATCTCGTCATGGGTAACACCGAAAACGAGCATTAGCAGCTTTAAGTTTCTTCCCTTTACCGTTATATGAAACTTTTCTATGTCTGAGATTGTCGCTTGTGATATACCTTTGCCGTCCGGGTCAACAAGTTTGGTCTGTTTAGAAAGCTCCGTTTGAGTAGTCCATCCTCTAGCGCGTCTTAATTCTTCAACTCTATTTTTCAAAAACACAAAACGATATGTCCGGCAACCTCTTGTTGTAAATAATACTTCAATGTTATAAATAATTGCTACAAGTAATGTATGGAAGAAACATTTTTCTGCATAAACTGTATTTAATTGGTGATAAAATTGAAAAATCCTGCAAGAGTATAAATATTTTGTAAATAAATAAAATGGAGATGGTTTAATGGCAACCTTTTTAAAGCGTGGAAAAACATGGTCTTACAGCATGTATATCGGTTTTGACGCTAATGGCAAACATAAAAGAAAAATGAAGGGAGGGTTTAGGACAAAAGCTGAAGCTGTTGCCGCCGCAAATGCTGCATCGGTGGAGGTTGCCAACGGCACTTTTATCGAAGAAAAAGACATTACGTTTAGCGATTACTCAAAGGAATGGATTACCGGGTATGCCTTACAAGTTAAAAAAAGTTCAGCTCGTGTACGTCAGCACGAAGTAGACAAACTAAAACATTACTTTAACTTAATCAAACTAAAAGATATTACAAAAAAACAATATCAAGATGCTTTGATAGATATGCAAAAAAGTGGTTATGCGGCAAACACAATATCAGGCGTTCATGGCACAGCCAGAATGTTATTTAAAAAAGCGGTTGAACTAGATATAATAAAGAATGATCCTACTCAATTTGCAAGACCACCACGTAAGGTGGAAACACTGGAAGATATTGAAAAAGAAAATGAGATACCAAAATATCTTGAGAAAAACGAACTAGCTAACTTTCTGCGACTTGCACATGATGCTGGATTTAAGGACGACTACGCCATTTTCTTGGTACTGTCCTATACTGGTATAAGAGCAGGGGAACTTTGCGCATTAAAATGGTCAGATATAGATTTTGCAAACCACACTATCAAGATAACACGGACGTATTATAACCCTAAAAACAACATCAAGAAATATGAGCTACAACCGCCAAAAACAAAGGCTTCAAGAAGGACGATTGATATTGCCGAAAAGGTAATAAAGGAATTAGAAATACACCGTGCCAAGCAAACAAAATTTAAAATGTTGAACCGTAATATATGGCACGATCAAGATTTTGTATTTTGTGTTCCCAGTCGTCCGGGCTATCCCCTTTATATTAAGATAGTAGAAAACCATATGGCCCGGCTATTGAAGATTGCAGGTCTACCGGAAGAACTCACACCGCACAGTTTAAGGCATACTCACACGTCGTTACTGGCTGAAGCAGGTGTTGGGCTTGAAGAGATAATGCAACGCCTAGGACACGCCGACGACGATACTACGCGAAGAGTTTACCTGCATGTCACAAAGGACATGAAAAAAGAGGCTGCCAAGAAGTTTGACAACCTCATGGACAACCTCTAATTTTTTTTAATGAATTTTAGTAGCAAAATAGTAGCATTTTAGGTTTTATGGTGCGCTGTCCCGCGTAATTAAAGGGCTCGCGGGGCTTTTTACATCATTCCGCCCATGCCACCCATTCCGCCCATGCCGCCCATTCCAGCAGCTGCACCAGCGTCTTTTTCTGGCTTATCAGCGATAAGAGTTTCTGTGGTAAGAACCATAGCCGCGATACTAGCAGCGTTTTGCAGCG
>Ga0316604_10001302_pt1 | contig 22706 bp, 19 predicted proteins | sample OWC_soil_day20_C_FD_207650 | JGI IMG/M metagenome (GOLD analysis project Ga0316604, IMG submission 207650) | Wetland soil microbial communities from Old Woman Creek delta, Ohio, United States - OWC_soil_day20_CT | ecosystem: Environmental > Terrestrial > Soil > Wetlands | place: USA: Ohio...
CTTCAATGCCTGCCCCCGTCCTTCTCCGAAGAAATTGACACAGAAATGATGGCATACTCTTGTACCACTATTATAACACCTAAATAAATTGGCTAACCAACACTCCCAGCCCGACAAGCCAGCAATAGTATTCCTAATAACACTAAGACAACCCCCACCAACAAAGTGGCATTATGTGTTTATATTCCCCCCCTTACACTCTTTATGGATTCTTGTTTTTACATACAAAAAAGCAGAGCCTCCCACTATACGGATTGGCTCTGCTTTTTTGCTACTTTAGTTATCCGTAACCACGTAATTTTTACCACTCTTTGTATTCTTAGTGGTGGAACTGGGATTATCTTTACTCGAAGTCGTTGGAGTAGCACTGCTCTTCCCGTTAGTAACTGCATGGGCAGTAGAGGTTTTGGTTTCCGCTGACGCTACTGGTTTCGTAGCAGCAATCGGTTTAGTACTTTCCTTAGACTTTGTTCCCACCGCCGGACTATAACGCGCACCTGGACTATCTGCTACTTTAAACTCGCGCGGCACCGAATTTATATATTCACTAGCTAACCGTTCTGTCTCTTGCTCATATTTATTATCTACAGGAACACCCTGAATATTAGCCACTTTAGCCCGTAGTGCACGAATATCCGGCAGCCAATAACTAACATCTTGTACCCAAATGGGCGTTCCATCCACCCATTCAGTTGCCAACCCTTCTTTAGCAAAATCACCGGCAAAGGGAATATATTTAGCCATTTCCCTGACTGGCATATCCGTCCGCACGGCACTTGCAAAAGACTGAATAAGCTCCGGCAATTTCGTGATAATTTGTGGCTTTGTAAGCTCCTGCACCAAAGCCTTAAGAAATTTTTGTTGCCGGCCTACCCGGCCTATATCGCCTTCGTCATCACGATACCGTACATATTCGATAGCAGTCCGCCCATTCAATATTTGAACGCCCGGTTGAAGGTTGATATACAAGCCTCCGTCATCATCATAAGGATCGGCATAATACATCCTTTTTTCCACATCAATGGTAATACCGCCAATCGCATCAATCATACGCATAAACCCTTTAAAACTCACTATTACAGTGTAATCGATCGGTATTCCCAGCAAATTCTCCACCGTCGATTTAGATAACTTTGAACCGCCAAAAGCATAGGCGTGATTCATTTTATCCCAGCCATGTCCGGTAATTTTCACTCGGGAATCGCGTGGAATGGAAAGCATAGTAGCCTTTTTATTCACAGTGTCAATCGTCAACACAAAAGCCGTATCCGAGCGCCCTACGTCATCCTCTCGTTCATCCACGCCAAGAACTAACACGTTAATTTTATCTTTCGTTGGATGCGCTAGCACACTGGTTATTACATTAGAAGAATCATCATTTAAAAAGCTATATACAGTTAACCCGACTAAACTTCCAATAAAAATCATAACCGCTATCAAAATAGCTGCCCTGCCTTTACTTACACGGTGACGTTTTCTTCTAGTTAGCTGTTGATGATTCATTTGACTGTCCATAAATTACCTCATCTCTACCGAAATCTCCTTATTGCCCAGCACAAAAGAGATTGCATCAATCCATCAACTTTATAAATCATAACTATACCAGGGAAACAGTATTCTATTATAGCACTATTGCCTATTTTTCGCTATATCCCGATTATTTCAAATTGCCTAGAGAACCATCCTTATATAATATAATTCATTTCGCGGTTTGGACACCCGAATCCTCAAAGGGTTCGGAATGAATGACTACATCACAAGGGGAAAGGCGAGCCTCAATGGATCTTTCTATTTCATCGCATATAGCATGCGCTTGCTGCAAATGCAAATCAGCTTCTAGAACAACATGGACATCCACCAGCCTTTTACTCCCTGAGCGCCGGGTTCTAAGGTTATGATAATCTTTAATTTCCTGATGGGTTTCAATAATACTGCGAATAATAGCTTGATCTTCGTCCGGTAAAGCACTGTCGGTAAGTTCTTGCAGGCTCTTCTTAGTCATATCATATCCCGCCTTGAAAATAATCAAGGCTACTACTATAGCAATAACCGGATCAAGCCAAACCAGCCCCGTAAGCTGTATCGCAATTAACCCGGCCAACACACCCACACTCGTCCAGATATCCGCTCGTAAATGAAGGGCATCCGCCTCAAGGGCATGGGATTGAGTATCTTTTGCAACTTGAGACAATCTCCGGGATACAAAATAATTTACGACTATAGATAGGATCATAATGACGATACCATACTCTAATCGCTGGGGCATTTCCCCCATAGATAATTTCTGGCTTGCTTCATATAGTATCCAAACTGCGGCAACAATGATCAATACCGCTTCCACTGCGCCAGAAATGTTTTCTATCTTACCATGACCATAGGTATGATGCTGATCCGGTTTTTTATCCGAGGTAGAAACCGCATAGTAGGCAATAAGTGCGGCCAACAAGTCAACCGCCGAATGAGCCGCTTCCGATACAATACTGACCGACCCGGTGAAAATTCCTACAACTAACTTAGTCAAAACAAGAACAGAATTTGAAAAAACAGAAATACTAGCCGCACTTGTTTTACTGTTAAAAGACAAAATGAACACGCTCCTTCTTAATATTAAAAAAGCCTGTGGAACTAATTACTAGTCCCACAGGCTTTACCTGCTGCTTAATAGCCCAGCGAATCCGAAAAACGGACGCCTGATGCAATATTATATTGACATTAATATACCATATAATTCTATACTATGCAATACATATCCGCCAGTTAACACAAGCGCTAATAACTAAACGTCTCGCTAAACGTATAATACGGTTCCGGCGGCCTCGGCACATTCCGTTCCACCTTCGTCGAAGAATACTCCTGGTAGAACTCCGCTTCGCTGTCCAGCTTCGGCATAATCGCTAACAATTCCGGCGGCGGTCCGTCTTTTTCCGTATCCACCAAATTAACACCGTCAGGGTTTACTTCCTTATCCTTCGGCCATTTGTCTCCTATGCCAAACTGAAAATCCGTCCCTACAAACAGGTGCCAGATCTTCCAGTGTCCATCCTCTTTTACAAAGTCAATCCCATACCGTTCCCATATCCAACGCCCACTCGGTTTCCCGGTTGTCGTAGAGACACTCGCCAACACGCCCGGCGTATACCACATTCCTTTCGCGGTTTTTCCGTCTCCCGCGATCTCAATACAAGCCGTAGTAAGCGTATGTACCAGCAGGTCTCCCACGCCAATATTCTCCGGTATATTCTTAATATCCGGGCGAACTCGGTTTATCAGCTCCAGTTGGAGTTTACTCGCCCGATCATGAAACACACTATAGTTATTAATAATGGATTTCATGCCGATCATTTTCCCGCGATTCATAGTAAAGGTTGCTGTTTCCGTATAAGGCGCTTTCGTAACCCAGATTTCCTTAAGCTCGTCCGTGTTCGTGCCTTGCGTGTGATAGTACTCATGCCGGCTCATCACATTCTGTATTTCCAGGTAATCTAAAGCCCGCTGTGCCATTTGTTCCACCGTCAGCTTCTTCTCCCCACGTGGTCCGGCGACACACAACGAAGTACTGAATACTAATACCAAACCTACCACAAGGGCTAGTAACCAGTTGTTTTTCCTTCTCACAATAGTCCCTCCCTAAATTTAAATAGTATCCTTAATTTTTAATAATAACTTGGCTTTTCATATTAGAAATACAGTTCAATCTGCCCCCGGTACACTTTCACGTCACTCCGCCCCGTGTCGGCGTCTTTCCCGGTCATGTACCAGGCCGTCAGCTTGGAATTCAGCATGGGAACATAGTCGAGCCCTACCCGCACCCCTTTGAAGTTAATATCGAGAATGCGGTCTTCTGTGTCCATGTCGGTATAGTACACCGCATTCGTCGGCGTTTTGCGGTAGTTGACAAACCAATCGCTGGAGCCGACTTCACGGCTGTTTGCCCCGTCGTACTGCAGTTGAGCAAAATAGGCTTTGTTGTTACTATCCTTATCCGACTTAGCAACCGCCGCGGTGAAGGCCACATCCTTCGCTGCTTTCGTATCAAATCCAACGGTGTAGTATTTATTCAGCGCTCCGCTTACGTCGATTTGCTGCCAGGCGGCTTTTACCTTTGTGTCTGGGTCTACGTTCCAGGCTGCTTCTATTCCTTTATAGCCATCCGCCGCGTCGGTATTACTGGCTGAGAGTGTGGTTTTTACTACTTTCCCGAAGGTGGCTTCCATCCCTACCACCCGGCTGTCAAAGACCAGTCCATAAGCGGGTTTACAGGTATACCGTCCCACCTTTACGTTGGCCCCGGCGATGGGCCCCGTGGCATAGAGCTGTTCCGTTTGCGAGTTGATCGCCGAATTATCCGCTATGGCATTATCCCCGGCGGAATCGCCCGCACTGGGATTATTAAATTTTCGTTGGTATTCGTTTTCGACGATCATAGACCAGTCGGGATTTACTTTGTATGTAAAGTTTAGATCAAGATTGACATGTTTATCATCATAGGTGTCTCCGTTCGCTTGGGCATCGGCCCGGAAACGGGCTGTCCCGGTAAACTGCAGCGCGTCAGCTTTATCTTCCAGCGCTTTTACACGAACTCCGAGTCCTTCCAGTTCCTGTTTGTATTCAGCGGTCAGCTTATGAATTAGGGCTTGCTGCTCTTGAGTCGCCTTTTCTTCTTTCGCCAGCGCCTTGGAAACAAGCACCGCAAATTCGTAGCGGGTTAAGGGCTTGTCCCCCTGAAAGGTGCCGTTGCCCTCTCCTTCCAGGATGCCTTCGGCGGCTAGCTTGGTTACGGCGGCATACGACCAATGCCGGGCCGGAACATCGGCAAAAGGTTTCGCCGCAAAGGCATTGCCTGTTATACTGATTACCCATATAAACGCCAACAGTATAATAAAACTGTTTTTCACACTCTTCTCCCCTTCCCTTTTCTCCTAGGGTTGTTACCATGGGTTTACTTATATAGATGTGTTTACTTATAAATGGGTTTAGTTATATAAATCGGTTAACATTGGTTAAAAGAAATAACTAATGTCGACACTAAAGAAGTTATCCCGGTAGGTATCATTGGCTTTCGTTGCTTTGATTCGGGTAAGGAGTAGCTCCACTACCGTCTTCTCTACCGGACAGAACTTGTAGTCGAGTACTACGCCTTTGGCTCCATGGGACGCGTTGACCGCAAAGGTCGGACTAATGGCGGAATTGCATTCAATGTGTTCATAGTTCAGCATGTACCCATAGGAGCCGGGCTGCATAAAGTTTACGTTTTTATAAAAGAACCCGACCAGATACCCTAGGTTTTCCGTGTCATAGCTGGATTTGCCATAGTAGGCGTTAAATTGCAAATCGTTCGTCATTTTCACATCAAAGCCCATCGTGGAAAAGTGACGGCTGGAAATAGTATGATTGTCACTCCACACATTAAAACGGCCCAGTTGTATGTTAGAAATTTCGCTAAGAGGATACTTCAGTTCTCCTGAAAAGATATGCGGGTCACTATCGGTAAATAGCGAGTCGGTGCGTCCGTTGATGCGTTTCCATAAGTACCCTTCGTTGAGCGTCAAAGTGGGCTGCGGTTTTTTAGGCGGTGGCCCTCCGGCGAGTCCCGTGTCGCCAAAGGTCAGCTGCGCCCCGTAGATGCGTTGTTCGAGCATGACACCATAGGCGGAGAAGTAGTGATATTCCCCTACCGTCAGCCGGGTGGCGCCACCGATTTTACCGGTGGCCCCGAGTTCTTTGGATTTAGAGTTGTCCGAGGTGATGTCGCCAAAGGTCGTCATCCAAAGATCACGGGTGTATTCCAGGCCGTTAAATACCGTCCAGTCATTATTGATTTGGTAGTCAAACCGTAACACCAGCCGGGGACTGCCGACTAAGGAGGTTCCATAATCTTTGCCTAAGTCGTGATGTTCGTATTTAAAGTCTCCCAGACCAAACATGTGCATCTTGTCGGCTTTCTTTTCCAAGGACGCTACATGTACTCCGAGTACGCCAAGTTCCTGGGTGAATTCTGCCGCTAATTTTTGTATAAGAGCCTGATCGTCGGCATTGGCTTTTTCGCTTCTTGCCATGGCATTGGCAACCAGCATCGCCATTTCATAACGGGTAATCGCCTGGTCTCCCTGATAGTCTGTATTTCGATAGCCCTGTAGTACGCCGTCCTGCGCCAGCTTAGTTATAGCCGTGTAAGCCCAATGGTTCGCCGGAACATCGACAAACGCATTCCCCGCCGCAAGTACCGTACCGGACAGCCCCAGGATGCAGACGATACAAACAAGGACAACGATACCCCCAATCCATCGTTTCATACCCTTCCCCCTTACCTTTTTTAGTAGCTAACCTAACCCTCTATTCCCCCCCTTGCTTCTCTTTGGCCCCCGCGCCAATCGGCAGGCAGTCGAAGACCAGCCGCATCGCGTCGGTAAACCCCTGCCGGTAATACACCGCCGCGTCCTCCGGGTAGCGCTCGCTGTACTCCTCCCCCAGCCGCGCCAAAGCCTCATGCAGCTCCGGCGGCAATAAGCGCCGGATTTCTTCCTGGTGCTCCACCAATTTTCGATAAACAGAATACCGCTCAACCCCCTTCCCATCCCCCTCCGCCTTCCCCGCCAGCACCCCGGCTAGTATTTGTAGTAGGCTGTCCATCTTTTTACCCCCTAGCTTTATTTACATCATTCATACATAGGGATTTTTTACTTTTTTGGCGAATGGTTCAATTACTTGATCTTGAATCTTCTTGATTAATTTTTTAAAAATTCCAACAACAAACGTTAATAAAATAAAGGACGACTTATTTTCCGATAAAGGTTAACAATACATTAGCTATTTGGCTGCATTCCATTATCTTTTTTACAAGAGTTGCTTTTTTTCGTAAGTTAGCAAGAAAGGAATAAAAATAAACTCAAGTATGTTTGCCTATTAACGTTGCCCTATTTTTCGCTAAGCAGTTCACCCCCGCTTGCGTTTTGCGAGCAAAATTAGCAAAAGAAATATCTTCAACATTTACACCAAAACATTTTGCAATCTCTTTTGCTTTAAGTAACGATGGAGTTCTTTTTCCAGTCTCATACATAGCTATGGTAGAAGGAGACACGCAAATTATCTCGGCTAAACTTCGCTGAGTTAACTTTTTCTTTTTTCGTAGACTAGCTAATGTCATATCGATATTATCCCCCTTGCTTACGAAATGCGAGCCTTACATTTATTATATTATCACATATCGCGAGCAAGTCAATGTTTTTTTATGAAAAAATCACTTTTTGCAAGCAAGACTATTTTTGTTCACAAAGTGTGATAATATATTTGTGAATGTAGGTGATTATTGATGGCATTGGGTGAAAGATTACGGGAGTTACGTGATAAGAAAGGCTACACTCAGCGTGAGTTAGCTAAAATCTTGAAAATTGGTTCTAGTACATTAGCCATGTATGAAGTAAATAAACGTCAACCAGATTTAGAAACAATAGCAATTTTTGCTGACTTCTTTGGGGTATCCACTGACTACCTCTTAGGAAGGCATTCCCAGGACAAACCCACTCCTGAAATTGCTAAACTTCAACATGAAAACGGCATAGAAAAAATAGAGCTGGTAAAAGACCTCTCTATCGATGAATTAAAGATGCTCATTGAGATAGGCAAGACAATTCGTAATAAAAAACCGGAAAATTAGCTCCCTTTGAATAACCGAAGATAAGACCACAACTAATCATTTCAACTTAGATTGTGGTTTATTTTTATATGGCTAATGGTTAAAATCAGCTTACTGACGTATTTGGTGTTACCACCGACTATTTATTCACTCGTCCCCCCTCAGAAATACCACCTAACACTTTTTCCCCTAGTCCTCCAAAAAGAAAACTCCCGGAAGAAGCTGAAAAATTGCTCGAAGAATTCACATGCTACATCTACGAAAAACACGGCCTTAAGCCCGAATAATATGATTACAAAAATAGCCTCCAGACATTTGCCTGGAGGCTATTCTTGATTGGGCGGCGAGATTCGAATTCGCGCCCCACTGCTTGGTATTATGTAATCTTTCGACCTACCAACCCTTATATTATTTAGGTTTCTCCTTCTTTTTATATTTTAAAAGCTACTTAACTTTAATTATATTGATTGTTTCTTAAGCAGTTAATCCAAACGGTTTTGAAGACCACGCCACCGATGCCCGAACGCCCTTGAATCCCCCCTGATAAAGATTTCCATACACTGAAAAAGTCATTTTTCAAGAGAAAGCAGTAAATTAATCCCCCATTTCATCCCCAATTAATAGCATAACTCGCAGTTCATGACGATTTCAAGTTATAACTAATAAAAAACTGGTTCTCCTTGAGGCGAAGTATACTATTATGTTATCCTACGGCAGATAATGATGGACAGACGCGGCGTGTAGCCGAGGTTGTTTTCCAAGCCGCCTATACGGCGGATAACGAAGAGCGGTAAATCAATAGGAAGGAGTGTTGATTTCTAAGCCGCCTACGCGGCGGATAGCCTATGCACTCTGCCCGGTTGGTTGACGCTGATCTTTCTAAACCGCCTACACGGCGGATAATAGTATAACTAATTTGATTTTATGTATGTATGGTTTCTAAGCCGCCTATACGGCGGATAACTTAACTATATTTTCATGCTACTACTATAACACTTTCTAAGCCGCCTTATACGGCGGATAACACTATATAACCTTGTGTACGCCGGGAGGGTTTTCTAAGCCGCCTATGCGGCGGATAACTATAACCGTAAATGTCGATACCATTGACGATTGTTTCTAAGCCGCCTATACGGCGGATAACATCTTATCTATTTGTTTTCTTCTGTATGGACTTTTTCTAAGCCGCCTATACGGCGGATAACGGTAATATCATTCCAAAGTAATCCTTCCATAATTTCTAAGCCCCCTATACGGCGGATAACACTTTTCTCTATATAAGCCTGTCTTCTTTCGGTTTCTAAGCCGCCTATACGGCGGATAACTATAACTTCCCTGATGTTGTTGCCTATACGGACTTTCTAAACCGCCTACGCGGCGGATAACGTCCGTAATGGTTTTCCGTTTGATATGTTCAATTTCTAAGCCGCCTATACGGCGGATAACGATTTAGCCGCTCTTTACTCACCGCCTGTAGATTTCTAAGCCGCCTACGCGGCGGATAAATTATGATGTGGTTTATATTGGGGGCTATAATCTTTCTAAGCCGCCTATACGGCGGATAACTATATAAGTCATAGCATTTTTTATTTATTACATCTCTAAGCCACCTACGCGGCGGATAACAAGACCACGCCACCGATGTCCGAACGCCCTTGAATCCCCACTTTATAAAGATTTCCATACACTGAAAAAGTCATTTTTCAAGAGAAAACAGTAAATCAAATTCCCATTTCATCCCCAATTAATAGCCTAACTCGCAGTTCATGACGATTTCAAGTTATAACTAATAAAAAAACTGGTTCTCCTTGAGGAGAAGTATACTATTATGTTATCCTACGGCAGATAATGATGGGCAGACGCGGCGTGTAGCGAGGTTGTTTTCCAAGCCGCCTATACGGCGGATAACGGACCTTCGGTTATGCCTGGAGGGATATTGATTTTCTAAGCCGCCTACGCGGCGGATAACTAACAACTCCACTAGAGCTTGTTATGCTTATTTTTCTAAGCCGCCTATACGGCGGATAACTGTGGTCCATCACACAGCAGGGCCGCAGATGCATTTCTAAGCCGCCTATACGGCGGATAACCATGCGATTAAGCGAACTTTTAGGATTACGCTTTTCTAAGCCGCCTATACGGCGGATAACGAAAAGCCGAATCTAATTCGAAATGTAAAAGATTTCTAAGCCGCCTATACGGCGGATAACCCACAGATGCGGCTATAAAGAATAAGGTTGTGTTTCTAAGCCGCCTATACGGCGGATAACTATGTGGAAAAACTCTTCTGGTGCAACATACGTTTCTAAGCCGCCTATACGGCGGATAACATCCAGCCCGAACCGCCGCCGCTGTTGCGTTTATTTCTAAGCCGCCTATACGGCGGATAACCCAGTGCGTTTTGTACACTGGATTGAATGATATTTCTAAGCCGCCTATACGGCGGATAACCCGCTATAAATACAGGTGTACTAAGATTAATTTTTCTAAGCCGCCTATACGGCGGATAACGCAAAAGGAAGACCAAGAAGCAGAAATATATATTTCTAAGCCGCCTATACGGCGGATAACGTAACGAGAAAAAGCTTGTTGGCAAATATGTTTTTCTAAGCCGCCTATACGGCGGATAACCGTACCGCTAAACCGTTAAACTCGGTAGGAGTTTTCTAAGCCGCCTATACGGCGGATAACATAATGACGATGTGCAATATTGCCCTAAATGTTTTCTAAGCCGCCTATACGGCGGATAACAAAACTGTTACGACTGACCTTGAGATATTAGATTTCTAAGCCGCCTATACGGCGGATAACATTGCTTTTCCAGGCGTGTTAAATGGATAAAATTTCTAAGCCGCCTATACGGCGGATAACTCAATAAAGAACTGTTTAACGATTGCCGATGTTTTCTAAGCCGCCTATACGGCGGATAACGGTGGCTCATCCTCCGGTAAATCCTATTTTCTTTTCTAAGCCGCCTATACGGCGGATAACCGTACTCCCACTGTTGGGTCACCCATTCCAGATTTCTAAGCCGCCTATACGGCGGATAACCCGCCAATCAGTGTCCAAGTCGGATCTGTATATTTCTAAGCCGCCTATACGGCGGATAACGTTGAATGTGGTGCAACTAAAGTATCTCTAAGTTTTCTAAGCCGCCTATACGGCGGATAACTGAGGGAGGCGGTAAGTATGAGTGATTTGATATTTCTAAGCCGCCTATACGGCGGATAACAGATTTATAAATTAAGGTTCCATTTACGTAAATTTCTAAGCCGCCTATACGGCGGATAACAGTACAAATTTTCATAAAACCCATTAATCCATATAGCTTTATTGGTCTATCCTATTTTTAACCAAAAAAACTACAGTTTGCCTAAAGCCTTAATTTCAGTACTTTACAGGCATCGCAAAAAACTTTGGTTAAAACTCAGGTACTGTTGAAGTATTGCTTAATCCGTAGGTTCCGAACCCGTTGTACACAGCTTTTTCGCAATATGTCTTTGAAATAAATATTCTAAAATTATTGTTATTGGTCAAACTTTTCAGTTTGATGTATGGCAAATGGCATTCGCTTCGATTAAGCGAAAACATCTTTACCGCCTGTTCATATTCAATGAGTCCATCTTTATTTCGTTTTATAAATCTACGGGCTTTTTGCTCCGGACTATTTTCATCATGAACGCGCCGATAAATTGCATACCCTGTTTTTTTCTCAGGCACTTCGCGAATACTAGTGATATGTACATAATCATTCAGCCGCTGCAGCAATTTTTTTATTCCCAATTCTTCCAGCTCATTTTCGCTATTGGCAAAAACCCGCATCTTTTCGCCAATTCCGCCTTTTCGATTTTCGTATCGATACTGTGGGAATGATATGCCAAATGGCACCGTCCCTTGTGTATCCTGCATCTCTACAAATCCTAAGTGTAATTGCTGATATACCTTTGACCATATAAAATGTAACGGCACTTCAAAACTCGATTGCACTGTCAATTCTTGATAGTATTTCATAATAATTACTCCTTGCTGCTTTGTCCAAAAACACCACCGCGAACTAATACTGCCATTACATAATGTTCCTCTTCCTTATTCGCAAGTTTTCCACCCAAAGCATACTTATCAAACAGCGTATAAAAATCTACTTTATCTTTTGGTGTCCGATACGCTCTCCCTAAGTTTGTCACCGCACCATATGGCTCGATAGCAATCGGTCCGATATTAGCAGTGTCAACCTCTGGATACCAAGTATCAATCGTTCTAAGTGAATTGCCAATTTTTTGCGAATGCATTGCCGCAGTTCCATTTACATCATATAATATTTTACTTTTATCACCTTTTCCCTTGTCAAGCACCAATTCTTCACTAGGATACACCTCCTGCGCTCTGCCTAGCAAAGCATAAGCATCCACTGTTATAAGCAAATATGGAACTTTTCCGCACAAGGCATCAGCAATCAGCTTTGCTAATTCCTCTAAGTCTTTATTATCCGACTCAAAACTACGCAAGGAGAATTCCAATGCATTGAACACCAATTTTTTTTCATTAACTAAAATAACGACTTCGATTTTTTCTGTTCCGACCCTATTACGCCATAAATATCGTCCGTTAGCAATATTTATCGCATATCTCCACGCCAATTCTTTAAACCCTTCATTTTCTATATATTTTTTAGCGGTATCATAATACTTTTTATTAAACTCCTCATTATTACAAGCAGAAGGTTTTTCTACTCCACCCAAAACCTTGAGTGTAAAACTAAGCTTCAATGTATCCTGCGCAAGCGCAAGCGCACACGCGTCAACTTTTTGCAAATTTGGTTTTTCTACTTCTGCATTAAGTTTTACCGGATCATTTTGTACAGCTGGTTTCAAACGATTTGAAATGGTCCCGCGAACTGATTTTTCAATCAAAACTAAAGGAGTTGTTTCATTAAAACGTTTTTCCCAAGTAGTACCATACATATACCCGTCAGACAATACCAATTTCTTTTCAAACGCTAATACCGAGGCTACACTTAAATCATTTTTTGCCATAATAAAATTCCTCCAAAATATTTATTGTTGATTTTTACATACATACAAGTCTTGCTCAAGATCAACTTTGTAACTCCACATAATATCGTTAATGTTTTGAAAGCGATATGGCATTTTAAATTCTCCCAAAGTAACAATACTTTCTGCAAATCGATGTTCCGTATTTTCATCTCGTTGATTCTTGGCTTTGCAGATTTCAGATATCCCTCTGAACCCAACTGATATTGGCACTATCCACCCTGGCTCTTTCTTTCCGGCACTCCACTTTATATTTCCATCATCATCCATACTTGCCCTATGCGTAACTTTTATATGGTCAAGTAAAGCATTCAATGCGTCTTTGTTTACAGACATAGTTGCTGTCATCAAGTCACGCCGTTCAATAAGAACATACCCTGGCATAAGCTTTCGTATAAGAGCTTTAACTTGCGTATCATTGTCGCTATCAACAAATAATAGCTCAATGCCATTAAAGGATAGTATATCTCCTCCTGCCATTTTCATCTTGTGCAACTGTTCGCCAACCTTTGCCAAAAAGTCTGTTTTATTATCACCGTTAACCCCGGTAACCTCAATAATAAGTGAAATTTCCAAATGACACCGAGCTTCCTCGATAAAAGATGGTCGTTCACCAGCTTTATTTAATGGATTGGCTGTCCCAATTATCGAATTAACATAATCGCCTTTTCCTTTATACGTTTGCAGATTGAATTTATGGCATGAAACTGCTGTTTTTATCAAAAAAACGTCAACCAATCCCTTTTGCTGAATGGCTCTTTGCAATGCATGAACAGCGCCCAGCCAAGCTGTCATTGACGGAAAACCTATCGTATAAGGACTGCTCATCGCATTTGCATTATGAATATGGACATGTTTAACAATCAGATAATTTTTCATGCCAAAAACCCCTTATCCTGCATCAATGCTGTTTCAACTTGGTTCCGCATAAACATTGCTTCTCCGTCACCTAACACAATGCGGTTGTCTTTTAAGGTACTTTCATATGCACGTATTATCCACCGGGCAAAAGAAAGTGATACTTCATCAAGCCATTCACCGTTTTTTTCACGCAATTCTGCATAGATATCATCCAGCCATATTTTCTGGGACATCGGCAAGTTACTATAACTTTCTATCGAGGACCACCCTTTTTCAAATTCCCGCAATTTATAAACGCTGCTCATGACATTATCAACTATAACATTTAAAGTGTTCTTAATTTTATTCCGTATTTCAAGATTGTTTCGGTCATTCTTAAATAATGCATGCAAGTACTGAAACTCCTCGCGAAATCTTTTGAGCCGCAAAGTATTGTAAAAAAAATCGTGTCTTGGCAGTGTCACTTCTCTGTTTGTAATCGTTGGCGGTCTTGAAGATAACAAATATGCTTTTCCATTTCTGCGGTTATTGGATATACCTATGTTTATAGGATTCGCTCCCCCAAAGGCAATCTCAGTAAGATCATACACTTCATCAAATGGTTGGCCATACTTCTCATCTTTTTTATCTTGGGAAGATTTCTTTTCTCCCCTCATTTCCGTAATTCTAGTTCTCAATGCGTTTAAAATTCCAGGCGGAGTGAGTATAGATAGCAAATGGTATGTATCACTAAGAGGAAAATAAACTTGTTTAATTCTTTCATCCGATTTGATTTCTTGGTTATCTTTTCTTATTGCAAGAAAATCGTCTTTCAAATTTTGATATTGTTCTTTTAATAAATTAAGTTCACAACGAATTTCATCGCTATCACTTTCGAAATGCTCAAAAATCGTTCTCCCATCATTCATTACAGATAACAGAAAATCAAATACATCTGCTGCCGCTGCATTACCAAAAGCGTCTAATTCACACTTGACATTTCCGCTATGCAAATATCCGTCATTTCTGTAATTACATATAGAAATAACGGAAGATGCTTTGGCATCAGGATGTGAATACTTGCCGACATGCGTAGCCAAAGATAGTTGTTTCGCTCGTTTTGCCGCATCAGGCATCCACTGCTTCATTGAAAATTTTTCTTCCGCTTTCGCTTTGACTTCTGCAATATCCGCATCTGACATTTTTGCTTTTATATGGCCTTTTAGCCATTTTTCTTTGCGTTTATTTAAAAACTCTAAAATAACACTCATATACATCCTCCTCTTTTATTTTTCTGAAATAAACCAAACTGATCTGAGTAAATGAAGCTTTTTCCTTGATTGTTCGTTGGAATATTCACCTCGCCAAATCTTTCAGACAGCTCCAAAATATGTTTATTCTCCCTATAAAAATCATTATCCATGCGGCTAGCCATCTGACATAAGGCTTGTTTATAGTCCCGCAACAGCCATTGCCGATTTGCCGCCTCTCCAAATCCATTTGCCAAATGCTCTATGCCAAAAGCTGCTTCGCGTTCAACAAATTCTCCTTTATCTGTTTTTTCACAGAAAACAGCTTTATCATCTTTCCAAAGCAAATATAATTTAACTTCAGGACTGCTATCGCGAAAATGGTTAAACTGCTGAGGTAAGGCCGTCACCCACCAGTATCCTGTCAGCCAGCCCTGTAATCCTTCAGGTCCCTGGGTTGATTCATCCTTAAAATCATTCATGACAGCATGTTCTAAGTCCGCAAGTTTTTCGTGCGGGTTACTATTATTCTGTTTTGCGATGCGAGGTATCGCATTTACGCCTTTCCTTAATTCAGCCTCATCTACCAACTGTGTCATATCATGGGTATACAGGCGATATATATTGCTTGTCTCATAGCCAGGACGGCAAAATGCCAGCCTATCGTCTTTTCGCAAGCTCCGTAAGTTATATTGCATAATTCCTATATTTGGCTCAGCGATGTCTTTATCAACCTTTCGATGTCGCAAAACCCGACCCGCAAGCTGAATTATGGAACGAAATGACGATGGTTCTATTATTGCCCAATCAAAATCATGGTCGCGCCCGACCTCTTCAACCGGGGTTGCTACCAAAATAAATAGGATATTGCTTTCTTGAGAAGTGTCGATATGCTTTCTAATAACCGAATTACTAAGCGCCACTGGTTGTTCACCGTTTTTTTCCTTGCGCTTTAAAACAGCATCTAGATGTTGTTCCTGCTTGTGTCTCAATAACAGAGTTTGTCGGCTGTGATACGTCATCACTTTAGGCGCAAAATCACAGCCCCAATCAGCGCCCATAAAATAAGTACTAAGTTCTATACATGGAGGAATATTAGCCATGCGCACTACGCCAAACGAAATTTTCTTTCCTGTTTTCCGGTCGATAAAATGATGACTATCATGTAACTCTTTCGCTGTATCTTTGACAATCGCAAAATATCTCTGTTTTATTGATTCAGAATCGGCATCACTTACAGCCTTCTCTTGGTTTGCAGCCAGCCGGTCGCAAGGAACGATAAACGCTTTTCTCTTCACAACTTGCTGACTAAGTTTTTCAATTCGCTTTATTACAAAATTATCATGAAGCTCGGCGTAGCCTTTGCAGCGCTCTCGGGTTGTTGTTCCCTCAGGGATTTCAATTTTTGTTTTAAATTCGTCGCACCAAACACATATGGTCTGTTTCTCTTTATGATAAAAACTGCGATGACACTCCCAGCCCTCTTGGTAAGCCCGGTATAACCCTTCGGCAAGACCAGGTGGAATCGTTGCCGAAGATATGACTACACTTCGACCTAACATACCAGCAAGGTGAACTAATCGGCCAATGGCTATTAAATCTATTTTATCAAAATCATCAATCTCATCAATAACTAAGTCAGATGACATTAGGCGAAGAAACGGCAAAATATACTTTCCGCCTCGTGTCGTTTCCGTCGCAGCGATAATATGATCAATTGTGCAAGCTAAAATCGGCTTATACAAAAAGGCTTTATTTTTCCTCGCTCTCTCACTATTCTCTTTCGAGAAAAAAATATCTAGGCACTCAGCGGTAGGACTATTTACAAAATCCAATTCTTCATCTAATAATGCTTCCTGTGATTCGGAACCGCTCTCACTATCTTCAAATCTATCTTGCTCACTCTTGTCTACTTTCTGTTCGTGCAATTCCTTTACTGCCGATGAACCGATAAGAACTGCCAGCTCATCATTGTTAAGCCCAATTTTTTCGCGATATTCGTCCCCTGTTTGCAGCGTCAAAGTCCGCAATCCCAAGGCCAAGATATATCGCACTCCATCACCGTCTTCCGAAATAGCCTGCATAATTTTAGCGTTTGCAATGGTTTTTCCGCACCCGGTGCTTGCCATATTTACTACAAACCAGCCATGTTCACGCCCATCATCTATCTTATTTTCATTACGGAATTTTTTTATTTTCGCTACTGTATTGTCTTGCCATGCAAAATCGAAAGGACTTTTTTGCTTAAGCGATTTTACATCATAGGCTTTTTCCATTTTCTCCGAAAACCGTGTTAAAGATTGTGTTATTTTCAAGGCTTGATAAGAAACCTTAAGCAAGTGTTCATCCAGCTTTTGCTTTAGCATGCTCTTATCCGTATTCGCAAATAAATTCTGATCGCCATTCCATCTTTGTTCGGCTTCAAGTGAAGAAACGTAGTGGTCACCTAGCATTAAACTTAAACGAGCATAATTCAAAGCAAGACGTAATGCGCCGCTCCGAAATAAGCCCAAAATATTTTCTTTCTCTACAATTAATCTGCCAGTCCATTTTTTTGCTTGCTTAGCTAAAAGCTCCGAATTCTTTAACAGACCAAATTTAAATTCAAAGCATTTCCCTTTACGCAAATAAAAATCATCGCCTTTATCATTTTGGTAACCCCAACCTTCACTAATTGAGGCAACCGCCGAACTAAAATCACTCCTATTTATATTGGCATATCCGTTTCTTTCGCTTTGCTCATACAAAACTGGAAGCCGGTGATGGGACAGTATCAGCCAGGAAATTATTTGCGCAATAGGGGGGAGCTGCTTAAGAATATCATTATCCCTTTTTTGAATAAACTTAACTAATTCAGTTTCGTCAAATGACCAACTATGCACCAAATTCAGCCAAGCACAATCATCTGTTTTATCACCGGAATAAGCAACCAAGCCATGTAAAATGACACACGAAATCCATTCATGTCTGAAAGGGTCAGCAAGCTTACTGTTAGCTTTCAATTTTTCTTGAAATAGCACCGATGACTTTCCCCAGTCATGAAATAACGCGGCTAATGCAGTTAAAGCCTTAATTTGCGGAAGATATTCCCAATCGCTTTCCCATTCATTATGCTGAATATTTTTTTGTGTTGTGTTTACTGGAACAATTCCATCTTTGTTGAATTTATTTCTATTCCCAACAATCCATACTAGATCACTTCTGCTGCGGGAGCGAATCCAATGGCATGCAACTGCAGTATTTTTTGTCGCGCTTTTACGCAATAGTTTTTTGACAACCGCCAAGCCCTCTTCCGTTATCACTGTTTGCCAGGTGTTATCGCCAATTCTATCGGCAAACGCATCCAACACTCTTCGAGTTGAATTAAGCGCCTTTTTCTCGCAACTACTCACAAATAGTACCATCATAATTCATCACCTAAATCTGCAGAAATAAGGCTTTGTTTCTTAACTTCTTCAAACATAAATTCTAAAGCCTTGTGTTCAGTGAATTTTTGCAAACAAATTTGCCTAAATTCCTGATCAGAACATTTATCCTTTGCACATATAAACGCCCATGGCAAGACAATAGCATCTTTAATAAGATCAGCAATATCGAAAACTAGTGCACCCCTGCGAGTTTTTCCATGCATAACAGCAAAACCATGTGGTATACCTAAAACCCAGAGTACAGTAGCCGCTAATCCATATGCTAAATAGTTACCATGGTTTAAAAAAGTATTTGCTAAATCCCCAGCATCATGATCCCGCGAAAAATTTGTAATTTTTACAATATTGGCTGAATATTTATATAATTGCTTTGCAAACAAAGCTTCACAACTAAGCAAATCTCTAACATTTTCTGATCTAACAATTTTATCGGAAAAAGTATTTAATGCCTTCTCTATTTCATGATCATCACAATAAAAGTTCTCATTCTTTAACTCTTTGTCTCTGTTCCAAACTTTTATCAAATAGTTGATTCTAGTTTTCTGAAGTTCTTTGGCAACCTCAAGCCGTTTTTCTTCCTCGAACCAAAAAGACAGCCAGCCTTGCACATATTGTGTTGGTCTATATTCACTTTGAGGTGTAAGCCATTCAATCTCGCTGCCTGAAAATAACGGGGTAGAACCACCACCACAGAATCCAACTAAAACACCGGCACTGGCAAGCATGCGCATCGCTGCTTGAGTTACTGAAGTCCCAGTACCAAGCAATAATACAGTAGTGTTTGCAATCGGAATATTCCAAAACTGATTTTCATTTTTACCTTCGGTCAAATATAAGACCCTGCCATCCTTTTTCATAACACGACATTTTTCAAGATAGTATATGTTCGCTCTCTTTGAATGCAAAATGGCTTTAACATCTGATGACGAAAAACTTACATCCATATTACTTCTCCCCCAAAATTGATACGCAGGGACGGTTCCGGCAATTCAGTTTCTCTCAGCTAAGTGGGCCAGAGACCTTCCTTTTTTTCCATAACCTTCCTACTAATTTCTCCACCATCCCGACTCTTTCCTTGCAATAATCTACTTTTTTTGCACACCTCAAAATAAAAAAGATTAACCACAGCAAAATCAGTTGATTAAGCCGTGGTTAATCTTTTCCACTATCCCCGATAAATATAAATAGACAGGTTCACACCAAAACGCGTCCATCCCAATAAAACTACTTAATTACACTGTTTAGAATTATATCTTCGACTAGTTTCCTGATAGTATCCACTTTCGTTTTATCTTTGACTAAAAAATCTACCATATCATAATCAAGGTCTAACACCATATTAAATTCAATCCCGTTATAGTCATATTCAGCTACTTGAATATATATTATTTCTACTTCCCTAAGCAATCTAATATTTTCATTCGTCCGAAATTTCTTCATGAAGAAATTATATTCTTGATACGTAGTTTTATAATCCGGTAACCAATCAGGTAATTTGCAGGTATAAAATCTGTTTGATTCATTACTATCTAAATGTGTAAGTCTTTCATCCATTAAATATCACTTCCACTATAGTTAATATTAATTCTGTTTAACTTATGGAGGAAATTAATATAATTTGTTGTAGTTTATAAAAATACTACAACTGGAGGTCCTTTATGTCTATAATTTCATACATTAAAAATCATAGTACGTACTATAAATTTGCTTATGATATTTGTATGACTGTTTTAGCAATGATTATTATTGCTACCCTTCTCCTACAAGGTCGATCTGATCTGACTAATGATCAATTAATTCTTATTAAACAGACTGATTTTGCTATATGGATCATTTTCGTAGTAGATTACATTGTTCGCTTCCTATTCGCCAAAAATAAAATATTATTTATCCGTAATAATATTATCGACCTTATTTCAATACTTCCCTTTGATATATTGTTCCAAGGGTTGCGTGCTGTAAAGATTTTGCGGATTTTTTATATGTTTCGTGTTTTTATATATCTAAACAGGCTCTATAAACGGTTAGGCGCACTCTTCACCACTAATAATTTTCATCATGTATTATGGTTTACTTTTACAACCATCTTCGGTGGAGCTATTGCCATTTCTTTTATTGATGACATGGATATAGGAGATGCTTTATGGTGGTCTTTTGTTACAACGACTACCGTAGGCTATGGAGATATATCGCCATCCTCCCTTGGTGGAAGAATCGTTGCTGTTTTTCTTATGATTGTCGGCATCGGGTTCGTAATCATGTTAACTGGAACAATATCCACCTTTTTTATTAAAAACCAGCAAAAAAGTTACAAAGACGAAACGCTTCAACAGATCATAGATAAATTAGGGGATTTCTCTAGTCTTAGCATTAATGATATTAACGATATACATGCCGTGTTAGTAGCATTAAAAAGTAAAGAGTTTGAATAACGCCTCCCGTGATGCCGCAAGGGCGGTTCTATCACCACAAGGCTGAGGAAATCGTCCAGGAGAAGATTACAGGAACCAAAGCCGATCGACCGGAATTAAATAGATTGCTAGATAAACTTCGAAACGGCGACATTGTATTAATATCCGACCTTACTCGGTTAGGCAGAAGTACTAATTTCTTGCATATATGAATTGATGAAAATTCCGGGAGATTTTTATGGAATTCAAAAGATATAAGGTAATTAATAGCCAGTTAAACAAATTAGTAAAATACTTTTGGGTAATTAATAGTAGCCAAGATTTATTCGTAAATCACGACTTATTACCCGTAGGTAATATTGACATTATTTTGAACTTTTCTTCGCCAATAAAGTACATTATGGATGGTAGCAGGGAATTTACCCCAAGGGGAGTTCATTTCAATGGTATACAAAGCAGGAAATATGGCATACAGCAAAGTGGTAAACTAAACGTTGTTGGAATTTCATTCTTTCCAACGGGGCTATATCCTATATTGCATATCCCATTGTCAGAGTTTACTAACCAGACTATTGAATTAACCAACATTAATCAAGGACTTTCATCGGCATTACAAAATAGACTTACCTCAGATATGCCGATTGCGAAGAAATTGGATACTATTGAAAAAACGCTGATTCAATTTATAAAATCCGACTACTTACCTCCTGAGTATATTTTAAAAGTAGTTAATAACTTATATGTAGACTATACTACGCTTGAACTATTTTGTAACCGATATGGAATCCATAAACGTACATTGGAACGTATTTTTGGCAAATATGTAGGTATAGCTCCGAAATCATTTCAAAAGATAAGTCGATTTCAAAGAGTCTTGAGCAAAATGATACATGACGATAATAGCCCTAATTTAACAAAATTGGCCGTTGACTATGATTATTATGATCAATCGCATTTTTTAAAGGAATTCAAATCTTTCACTGGCTTATCACCATTACAATTTATAAGCAAGAGCACGTCCATAAAAAAAATTATGAATTAACAACAATGTCGCGTTTTTACTATTCGTAAAAACTAGTATACGTTATTATTACCTTAGAATTTTCTTATGAAGGGAAACTGAGAGTATGAATAATAATATTGTTACCGAGATTGTTGAGTTTAAGTTAGCTAAAGCTATGCCGGAAGAAGAGTTTCTCAAGATAGTAGACTATCTTGAGAAACTCTTTCATTCAAAACAAAAGGGATTTATAGATACGGAGTTAGTTCGTGGTAAAGAAGCTGGACAATGGCTGATGATACAGCATTGGGCTTCATTAGATGACGCAAAAGAAGTGGTAAAAATGATGATGAAGGTTCCCATTACAGAAGAGTTTCGTCAGTCATTGGACCCAACAACCGTTAAAATGTCGCTTTTACAGCAAGTTAAAACATGGACTAAATAATTTTGTCGACTCTAAAAATGCCCAGTCGTAGTTTTTCATTTATTGTTTGTATGGGTCTCACCAGCATATCTTTAGTTTGCTAGTAATTTTTCGTAGGAGAAAGGCCGCTTACCGTACGTTAAGGGGTAAACGCTCAATTAGAGTCTCCTAGCACAAAAACGGAATATAAAAAGCACGTTAAACCGACTTTAAGTTTGTTTAACGTGCTTTTTTGATTGGGAAATATATCAGTTACTTTTCAGTACATAACACGTGTGGGGGCCGGCTTGATTTATCGCAATAATTGACTTAATAACCAATTTTACAAATTTGTGTCGCGGGGACGGCATGGACAGCCTGACGACTCTTTCCTTGCAAAAGATTACTTTTTCTTGCATTCCACGCCCAAACAAAACGTAAAAGATTAACCACAGCAAAATCATAATTGCTCTCTAAACTTCGCCTGTTCCCGGCTTTTTTGCGTTGTACTAAATATTTAGTGTTATCCGAATAATTATAATTCTCTAATTACCGTTATAAAAACGTAATATAAATGAAACAACAACGTAACTTTTTGCTGATATAGTAAAGAAAAGTTAACTAAGAGAATGAAGGAGATCCTAATTATGAAAAAGATATTTGTAGCAATGCTCATGGGATTATTTATAT
>Ga0316604_10001303_pt1 | contig 22686 bp, 16 predicted proteins | sample OWC_soil_day20_C_FD_207650 | JGI IMG/M metagenome (GOLD analysis project Ga0316604, IMG submission 207650) | Wetland soil microbial communities from Old Woman Creek delta, Ohio, United States - OWC_soil_day20_CT | ecosystem: Environmental > Terrestrial > Soil > Wetlands | place: USA: Ohio...
ACGACCTGTTTCTCTACCGACCAGCCGCTCGTCACGGCGATCTGCGAGAGCGCCATCACCAGCAGCGTGCCGAGCAGGAACAGCGTCGCCGGGTCGGGAAGGCGGTTGCCGAGGCGCTCGAGTTCCGCGAGCCAGCCAGACGACCCGGAAGCCGGCGAGGTCGCGTCGCCTCGTTGCGTCATGAGGGCTGCTCGGCGAGCCACGGGGCCACTTCGCAGACGAGGCCACTGAAGCCCGTCAGCACGGTGAGCCCCAGCGCGATGGCGCGCACCAAGCCGTCCACTCGAATCGGCCTCCTGCCGGATCGAGTCGCCTCGCCTGCCGGCCGCCTGAGCTTTGCTCGCTTGCCAGGATTGTTGCACAAGGTCGCGAGCGCGACGCCGCAGCGCTGCGTCGCGATCCGGCAGCGCCGCCGGTATCCTGCGCTGCCGATGGCTCGTCGCTCGATTGGAATCGTCTACGAACTGCTCGACGCGTATCCGCGGCGACCGGACGATCCGCCCGATGCCCATGTCGAGTACGAGCCGGAGGTGACGCTGCTCGCGCTCGAAGCCGCGATCGAGCGGCTCGGGCACCGGGCCGTGCGACTCGGTCGTCCCCACGACCTGCTCGACGCCGCGGCGAAGCGCGACGTGGCGATCGACGCGGCGCTCTGCATCGCCGAGGGCTTCGGCACGCGCAACCGCGAAGCCTGGGCGCCCGTGCTGCTGGAGATGCTCGGTGTCCCGCAGCTCGGTTCGGACGCGCTGTCGCTATCGCTGTCGCTCGACAAGGCCTGGACGCGGGCGGTCGTGGCGGCGGCCGGCGTGCCGGTGGCGCCGGGCGTCGTCGTGCGCTCGCGCGAGGAAGCGGAACGCGTCGCGCCGCCGGGTGGGTTCCCGTGTTTCGTGAAGCCGCGCTGGGAAGGGACTGCGAAGGGCATCGAGCGCGCCTCGCGCGTCGCGTCGCAGGACGCGCTGGTCGCCGCAGTGGCGCGCGTGGTGTCGCGCTACCGGCAGCCCGCGTTGGTCGAGCACTTCCTCGAGGGCGCCGAGTACACGGTCACCGTGATCGGGAACGATCCCCCGCGCGCGCTGCCGGTCTTGCAGCGCGCCCTCGAAGTCGAGTCGCGCATCGGCCTCCACGCGGTGGAGACGCGGGCGACGTCGCTCCCGCACGTCGTTCCCGGAAGCCTCGACGCGCCACTCGAAGCGCAGCTCGCAAGCCTCGCGATCCGCGCCTACCAGGCCCTCGAATGTCGCGACTTCGCGCGCGCCGACTTCAAGTGCGACGCCGCAGGCGCTCCGACCTTTCTCGAGATCAACCCACTGCCGACCTTCGCGCCCGATGGATCCTTCGGAATCCTCGCCGAAGTGATGAACCGCACGCACGAAGATCTACTCGCCGAGGTGTTGGCGCTCGGCCTCCGCCGTCTCGGCCTCTGCTGATGGAATGGCCGCGTGTCGCTGCGCCGCCCGGCGTCGCCGAGCGCAATTGGCGCGACTGGACCTGGCAGATGCAACACCGTATCACCAGCGCAGCCGCGCTCGCCGCATTCGTCGCGCCCAGCGACGACGAGCGCAGTGCGATCGACGCACTGGCCGGACGTTTTCGTTTCGTGATCACGCCGTATTACGCGTCGCTGATGGACCCGAACGATCCCGCTTGCCCGATCCGCCGCCAGGTGGTGCCGCGCCTCGCGGAACTCGACGATCCGGCCGGGCTCGCCGATCCGCTCGACGAAGTGGCGCACTCGCCGGTGAAAAACGTGGTGCGCGTGTATGGCGATCGCATCGCGTTCTGTGTGAACAACGAATGCGCGCTCTACTGCCGCTACTGCCTGCGCAAGCGCATGGTCGGCGAGCCCGCGTGGGCGATGAAGAAGCGGGAGTTGCAGATCGCACTCGACTGGATCCGCGCGACGCCCTCGATCCGCGACGTGCTGCTGACGGGCGGCGACCCGCTGGTCTTCTCCGACGACAAGCTCGACTGGCTGCTCGGCGAACTGCGCGCGATCCCCCACGTCGAGTTGATCCGGCTCGGTACGCGCCTGCCCGTGACGCTTCCCTGCCGCGTGACGGAGGCGCTGTGTCGCCTGCTCGAGCGCCGTCATCCGATCTGGGTGAACACCCACTTCAACCATCCGAAAGAACTCACGGCCGACGCGGCCGAAGCCATCGACAAGCTCACGCGCGCGGGTTGCCCGGTGGGCAACCAGAGCGTGCTGCTGCGCGGCATCAACGACGACGTCGCGACCATGAAGGCGCTCTGCGAAGGTCTGGTGCGAATGCGCGTGCGGCCGTACTACTGCTATCAGGCGCAGCTACTCGAAGGCACCGCGCATTTCCGCGTGCCGATCGAGCGCGGCGTCGAGTTGTTCCGTGCGCTGCGCGGTCGCACCAGCGGCTTCGCGATCCCGCTCTACGTGCTCGATACGCCGTACGGAAAGGTGCCGCTCACGCACGCCTACCTGCGCGGACGCGAGGGCGACTCGGTCGTGGTCGAGAGCTACGACGGCCGCATTTGGCGCGAGCCGAACCCGCTGTGAGCGAAGCGGGCGGCGCACGCCGCGACGAGGCGCGCGCGGCGGGAATTCCCGCAGCGGCTGCGTTGCTCGCTGGCAGCGTGTTGCTCTCTCGCGTGCTCGGCTTCGCGCGCGAGTCGCTGCTCGCCTATCAGGTCGGCACCAGCGGCCAAGCCGACGCCTACTACGCCGCCTTCCAGATCCCCGATCTCTTCAATCACCTGCTGGCGGGCGGTGCGCTCTCGATCGCCTTCCTCCCGCTCTACACACGAATGCGGACGGAGCACGGTGAGGCCGCCTCCGAGCGACTGCTGGCCACGGTGCTCGGCACGCTCGGCGCGATCGCGCTGGGCGCAACCGTGCTGCTGTGGTTGTTCGCAGAGCCCCTGGTGGCGCTCCAGTTCCCCCGCTTCGACGCGGCCAAGCAGGCACTCACGGTGCACCTGACGCGCATCGTGCTGCCGGCACAGATCGGCTTCGTCGCGGGCGGCATCGTGCAGGTGCCGCTGCTCGCGCGCGGGCGTTTCCTGGCGGCTGCCATCGCTCCGCTGCTCTACAACCTCGGCATCATCGCGGGCGGCGTAGTACTCGCGCCGCGGCTGGGCGTCGAGGGCTTCTCATGGGGCGCGCTCGTCGGGGCGCTGGCCGGACCGCTGCTGGTTCCGTGGTTCGATGCGCGCCGTCGCGTGCGGGTGGGGTTCCGCGTCGCGCCGCTCGATCCGACCTTCCGTCGCTACCTGTGGGTCGCAGCGCCGCTGATGTTCGGCCAGACGCTGCTCACCGTGGACGAGTGGTACGGGCGTTGGTTCGGCGGGCTGGTCGGGGAAGGGGTCATTGCCCAGCTTTCGTATGCGCGCAAACTCATGCTGGTTCCGGTCGCCGTGGTGGGGCAGGCGATCGGCGCGGCGGCGCTTCCGACGCTCGCGCATCTGTACGCGGCGGGACGGCGCGTCGAGCTCGACCGCGTCGTGCTCGCGGCGTTACGCGCCGGAGTTTCGCTCGGTGCGATCGCGGCGGCGGGCGCCTACGCCTTCGCCGATCCGCTCGTGCGGCTCGTCTATCGGCACGGCGCCTTCACCGGCGCCGATGCATCGGAAGTGGCGCGGCTGCTCTGCATCTTCTCGCTCACCGTACCGGCCTGGGTGGCGCAGCAGATCGCGTCGCGCGCTTTCTATGCGCGCGGCGACACCTGGCGACCGATGCTGCTCGGCACCGGTGTCGCGCTGCTGTCGATTCCGCTCTATCTGATGCTCGGCCGCCGCGCAGGGGCGCAGGGACTGGCGGTGGCCGGCGCGATCGCGATGAGTGCGAACGCAGTTGCGACGCTGCTGCTCGCGCGACGCCTGCACGGCGGGCCGGCGCTCGGACCGCTCGCCAACACCTTCGCCCGCGCGAGCGGGATCGCGGCGTTGGCAGGTGCGGCGGGTGCCAGCGTGCTGCGCGCGCACCCGGGCGTGGCGGGTGCCGTGCTCGACCTGGCATTCGGCGGCGCGGTGTTCCTCGCGGTGGCTGCGGGCGGCATCGCGTCGTGTGGCGACGAGAGCTTGCGCGGCGCCGCGAGTCGCATCGTGCGACGCGTGTTCCGCCGGCGCCGGTCGTGAACGGCGTAGCGGCGCCCGGGAACTGGCGGGCGCTTGCCTTGCCGCCGTCGCGGGCGCGGCCTAGCTTGGCTCCGGGCGCGTAGCTCAATTGGCAGAGCAAGAGACTCTTAATCTCTAGGTTCGGGGTTCGACTCCCCGCGCGCTCACCACCCAACCTCATGATCTCGCTCCGCCGCCGGACGGCGGCTCGCCAACACGGGTCAGGTGGCTGCTTGCGGTTCTTCAGGTGAGGTTTTGCTTCACGATCTGAGTTCGACGACGCTTCGCTTCGATTCGAGAGGGAACGTGTGCGCCGGGGTGGCGGAACTGGCAGACGCAGTGGCCTTAGGAGCCACTGTCCGAAAGGACGTGCAGGTTCGAGTCCTGTCCCCGGTACCGTCAACTTCCGTGTGCGAGAGATCAGGGGTTGCAACGCATGAGTGTCACTGTGGATGCGGGCGAGCTTCGCGTCGAGAGTCGCGAGGAAGGTCCGATCACACGCTGGATCCAGGTCGAGGTGCCCGCGCCGCGCGTGGCGACTGCCTTCGAGCGCGCGTATCGCGGAGTGGCGCGTTCGGCGCGTGTGCGCGGCTTTCGGCCGGGTAAGGCGCCGCGTTCCGTACTCCAGAAGCTCTACGGCCCCGCGATCGCGGAGGACCTCGAGCGCGAACTGGTGGGCGAGACGCTCGCGGCAGCGCTCGAGCAGAGCGGCGTCGAGGCCGTCTGCCAGCCGCAGGTGGAGTCCGAGCCGCCGGCCGAGGGTGCGCCGTTCGTCTATCGCGCGCGCGTCGAGGTGAAGCCGGCGTTCACGCTCTGTGAGTTGAAGGGACTTCCCGCGCAGCGGCTCCCGACTGGGGTGGGCGACGAAGACGTCGAGCGCGAGCTGGAGTCGGTACGGCAGCGACAAGCGCAGTTCGTGGAGGAAGCGGAGGGCGTCGCGGCGGCAAATGGTCACCTCGTCACGATGGAATTCGAGGGCCGCATCGACGGCGTCCTCTTCGAGGGCGGCACGGCCAAGGAGGTCACGGTCGAGCTCGGCTCGGGCCAGCTGATCCCCGGCTTCGACGAACAGCTCGTAGGCGCGCTGGCGGGGGAAGAGCGACGCGTGCGCGTGCGCTTCCCGGACGACTACGCGAAGCCCGATCTGGCTGGCAAGGACGCCGAGTTCCAGGTGCGCGTCGGTTCGCTGCGACGCCGCGAGGTGCCCGCGCTCGACGACGAGTTCGCGAAGGATCTCGGCGGCGAGTTCGAGAGCCTCGACCAGGTGCGAGCGAAGCTTCGCGAGTCGCTGATCGCGTCGCGCGAGCGCGCGTCGCGCGCCACGCTGCGCCGCACCTTGTTGGACGCCGTGATCGAGCGCGTGCCGTTCGACGTGCCGCCGGGTCTCATCGAGGAACGGCTGCAACGCCGGCTGCACAGCGCGGCCCACGATCTCGGCGAACGCGGCGTCGGTCGCGCCGCGATCGACCGTCAGATGGCGCGCTGGGAACACGAATGGCGGCCGCTCATCGAGCGCGAGGTGCGCGAAGAATGGTTGCTTGCGGAAATTGCACGCGTACAGGAGATCGCGGCGGACGACGCCGAAGTCGAGGCGCGTCTCGATCAGATGGCCGAACAGCAGGGCACGGATGCCGCGAAGCTGCGCAAGGCCTACCGGGACGCGGGCGTGATCGAAGCCATCCGTGGGCAGCTGGTCGAAGAGAAGGCCGTTGAATTCCTTCTGGGCGAAGCTAAGGTCGAGGAACTCGCAGCCTCGTGACCGGCGAGCTCTCGAGTCCCCCTCGATCGATCGCGCCCGACATGCACGCAGCGATTCAATTCGCGCTTCGGGTTTGCGTATTGGATCTGCGGAGTCGGTGTGCGCATTTTCGTCTGACGCGCCGCCCGGCAGCGTTGCATGATGGAGCGGCGCAGGAGGCGGCAGGGAGTTCGCAATGCCCATGATCCCGATCGTGATCGAGCAGAGCCCGCGCGGCGAGCGGGCCTACGACATCTATTCGCGACTGCTCAAGGAGCGCATCGTGATGCTCGGCAGCCCGATCGATGACGACGTCGCCAATCTGGTCATCGCGCAGTTGCTGTTCCTCGAAGCCGAGGACCCCGACAAGCCCGTCCATCTCTACATCAACTCACCCGGGGGGTCGGTGACTGCCGGTCTGGCCATCTACGATACGATGCAATACGTGCGTCCCGAGATTGCGACACTGTGCATCGGACAGGCAGCTTCGATGGCCGCATGGCTGCTCGCGGCGGGCGCACCCGGGCGCCGGATGGGGCTCCCCAACTCACGAGTCATGATCCATCAGCCGATGGGTGGGTTTCAGGGTCAGGCAAGCGACGTCGACATCCAGGCGCGCGAGATCGTGAAGATCCGGCACAGAATGAACGAGCTACTGGCCGGACATGTGGGAAAGCCCGTTTCCCAGATCGCCAAGGACACCGAGCGCGATTACTATATGAGCGCTGACGAAGCCTTGGCCTACGGGGTCATCGATCAGGTCATGTCGGGCCGATCCGCTGCGGCGCCCGACGATCGGCCCGCGCGGTCGATATCCGGAGGCCAGCGAGGGTGAAGAAGCGGGACGACAACGCCAACCTCTCGTGCTCGTTCTGCGGCAAGAGCCAGCGCGAAGTCAAGAAGCTCATCGCCGGCCCCACGGTCTACATCTGCGATGAATGCATCGAGCTGTGCAACGACATCATCGCCGAGGAGTACGGGCGCGAAGAAGTTCCGGCCCCGACTTCGAAGGTGCCGAAGCCCCAGGACATCAAGAAGATCCTCGACGACTACGTAATCGGTCAGGACCGCGCCAAGAAGATCCTCGCGGTCGCCGTTCACAACCATTATCGCCGCATCGAGAGCCAGGGCTTCGTCGGCGACGTGGAACTCCAGAAGTCGAACATCCTGCTGCTCGGACCGACCGGGAGCGGAAAGACGCTACTGGCGCAGACCCTCGCGAAGATCCTCGACGTCCCCTTCACGATCGCCGACGCCACGACGCTCACCGAGGCCGGCTACGTCGGCGAAGACGTCGAGAACATCATCCTGAACCTGCTGCAGGCCGCGAACTACGATGTCGAGCGCGCGCAGCGCGGCATCGTGTACATCGACGAGATCGACAAGATCGCGCGCAAGAGCGAGAACCCCTCGATCACCCGTGACGTGTCGGGCGAGGGCGTGCAGCAGGCGCTGCTCAAGATCATCGAAGGCACGACGGCGAACGTCCCGCCCAAGGGCGGGCGCAAGCACCCCCAGCAGGAATTCCTGCAGATCGACACCACGAACATCCTGTTCATCTGTGGCGGTGCCTTTTGCGGCCTCGAGAAGCTGATCGAGCAGCGCATCGGCGTGAAGGGGATGGGCTTCGGCGCGGCGGTGATCCCCGCCGCCGGCAAGCGGAGCCTCGGCGACGTGCTGCGCGAGTGCCAGCCGGAAGACCTCCTCAAATTCGGGATGATCCCGGAATTCATCGGGCGCCTGCCCGTGATCGCCACGCTCGAGGAGCTGGACGAGCAAGCGTTGATCTCGATCCTCACCGAGCCGCGCAACGCCCTCGTGAAGCAGTACCAGAAGCTCTTCGAGTTCGAAGAAGTCCGGCTGCGCTTCACGGACGGCGCGCTGGGCGCGATGGCGCGCCAGGCGCTGGTCCGCAAGTCGGGCGCGCGCGGGCTGCGCGCGATCCTCGAGACCATCATGCTCGACATGATGTACGACATCCCCTCGCGCGAAGACGTCGAAGAGGTGGTCGTGTCCGAAGAGGTCGTGGAGCAGAGTGCCGAGCCGCTCCTCGTGCTGAAGCACGAAGCGGAGTCGGCCTAGCCGAATCATGGGCATCTTCAAGAGCGACGAGGGCGAGAGTCGGAGCAAGCCGCGCACGCGCAGGGTGCTGCCGCTCCTCCCGCTCCGTGACATCGTCGTCTATCCCCACATGGTCGTGCCGCTCTACGTGGGGCGGCAGAAGTCGATCGCGGCCGTCACCGAAGCGCGCAGCGGAGACGGTCATCTGTTGCTGGCGGCGCAGCGGCAGATCAAGCAGGAGGAGCCCGCCGAAGGCGACATCCACGCGATCGGAACGATCGGTCTGATCCTCCAGCACGTGGCGCTGCCCGACGGCACGGTGAAGGTGATCGTCGAGGGCAAGCAGCGCGCGCGTATTCGCTCGTTCGTGCAGCCGGCTCCGTTCTTCTGCTGCGAGGTCGATCCGCTCGAGGAGAGCGACGCGCGCGGCGTCGAGACCGAAGCGCTGGTGCGCAGCATCCGCACGAGCTTCGAGCGGTACATGAAGCTCAATCGGAAGCTTCCGCCCGAGTTGCTCAACTCGTTGTCGCAGATCCAGAGCGTGTCGCGGCTCGCTGACACGGTGGCCGCGCACCTCTCGCTCAAGCTCCACGAGCGCCAGCGGGTGCTCGAGATCGAATCCCCGTCCGACCGCCTCGAAGAAGTGTTTGGGTTGCTCCAGGGCGAGATCGAGGTGCTCGAGGTAGAGGGCAAGATCCGCACGCGCGTGAAGAAGCAGATGGAGCGCTCGCAGAAGGAGTACTACCTCAACGAGCAGATGCGGGCGATCCAGAAGGAGTTGGGCGAACGCGACGAGTTCAAGAACGAAATCCAGGAACTCGAGGCCGCGCTCGCGAAGAAGAAACTGCCGAAGGAGACGATGGCCCGCGCGAGGAAGGAGATTCGCAAGCTCAAGATGATGTCGCCGATGAGTGCCGAAGCGACCGTCGTGCGCAACTACGTCGACTGGATCCTCGCGCTGCCCTGGAACGAGTACAAGGAAGAGAAGAAGGACATCGTCGAGGCGGAGCGCGTGCTGAACGAGGATCACTACGGTCTCGAGAAGCCGAAGGAGCGCATTCTCGAGTACCTGGCGGTCCAGACGCTCGTCGAGAAGCTGAAGGGCCCGATCCTGTGCCTGGTGGGACCGCCCGGCGTCGGCAAGACGTCGCTCGGCAGGTCGATTGCGCATGCGACGGGGCGCGACTTCGTGCGGGTGTCGCTCGGCGGCGTCCGCGACGAGGCCGAGATCCGCGGGCACCGCCGCACCTACATCGGTGCGCTGCCCGGCAAGGTGCTCCAGTCGCTGCGCAAGGCGGGCTCGTCGAACCCCGTCTTCCTGCTCGACGAGGTCGACAAGATGTCGATGGACTTCCGCGGGGATCCCTCGGCGGCGCTGCTCGAAGTGCTCGATCCGGAGCAGAATCACACCTTCGGCGACCACTATCTCGACATCGACTACGACCTGTCGCGCGTGATGTTCGTGTGCACGGCGAACGTGCTCCATCAGATCCCGCGCCCGCTCCAGGATCGCATGGAAGTCATCCACCTTCCCGGCTACATCGAAGTCGAGAAGCTGGAGATCGCCCGACACTTCCTGGTGCCGAAAGTCGTCGAGGCGAATGGGCTCCTGGCTCAGCATGTCGCGTTCACCGATGCCGGGTTGCTCGACGTGATTCGCTACTACACGCGCGAGTCGGGCGTGCGCAATCTCGAGCGCGAGCTGGCCTCGATCTGCCGGAAGGTCGCGCGCGCGGTGGTGAGGGAAGGGGTCGAGAAGGCCAGGCAACGCCGCGTGACGCCCGCCGTCGTGCGCAAGCTGCTGGGCGTGCCGCGCTACCGCTACGGCATGAAGGAACTCGAGGATCGCATCGGCGTCTGCACCGGCCTTGCGTTCACCGAGACCGGCGGCGAGCTGCTGCAGACGGAAGCCTCCGTGACGCCCGGCGCTGGCAAGCTGCAGATCACCGGCCGCCTTGGCGAGGTGATGCAGGAGTCGGCCAACGCGGCGATGTCCTACGTGCGTTCGCGCGCCAAGCAACTCGGCCTCGCCCGCGACTTCTACTCGAAGGTCGACATCCACGTGCACGTGCCCGACGGCGCGACGCCGAAGGACGGTCCGTCCGCCGGGATCGCGCTCGCCACGACGATTGCGTCGGCGCTGACGCGCGTGGCGATCCGCGCCAACGTCGCGATGACCGGCGAGATCACGCTGCGCGGGCGCGTGCTGCCGATCGGCGGGCTCAAGGAGAAGCTGATTGCCGCCCACCGCGGCGGCATCGACACGGTGATCATCCCGAAAGAGAACGAGAAGGACCTGACCGAGATCCCCGTACACGTGAAGCGCGACGTCCAGATCGTGCTCGTCGAGCACATGGACGAAGTGCTCGCGCGCGCACTCGTCCTCGACGACCCCGGCCGCTTCCTCCACGAGGGCGACCACCCGATCGAAGAGATCTACGAGGTCCCGCCCGCGGTCCCGCACGCGGAACCCGAGCGGCCGAGTCCCTCCGAAGTGAACTGATCCAAGGGCGCGTAGCTCAGCTGGTAGAGCACCTGGTTTACACCCAGGGGGTCGGCGGTTCGATCCCGTCCGCGCCTACCAATCCCGTCGATTCCGGCGAGGACGGGCTGCGGCGGCGGCGAGTGCTGGATAGACTCGCGCACCCTTGCTTCCACCCATCGACAGGGAGACGCGATGAGCACGCTGCCGCCGGCCGGCACTTCAGCCCAGGATTTCTTCGAGTCCTTCGTTCTCGATGCCTTCAAGGCGAACCCGTTGCCCGCCGACGCCAAGGAGATCGACGTCACGCTGGGCGTCAAGCTCGACGGCGAAGGCGGTGGCGAGTGGCGCTTCCACCTGAATCGCGGTGACATGAGCATCGAACGCGGCTCGACCGAGGACGCCGCGTTCACGCTGATCCAGAGCGTCGCAGATTGGCGTGGTGCGCTCTGGGAGGGACGCGGCGGCGTGTTCGGTCGCCAGTCGCAGTCGATGTTCCAGCCAGGTGCGGGCGCGGGCACTTCGGGCGGCATGTCGCCTGCGGCGCTCGCGCAGCTCCAGGCGTTGCGCGGTGTGATCCGCATGGTCGTCACGGGGGGGCCGGGCGGCGACTGGTCGGTCAACTTCAAGCTCGGTCCGGGCCCCGTTCCCGCGGATCCGACGACCACCGTCACGATCGCCGCCGCGGATGCCGACGCGCTCGAGCGCGGCGAACTCGATCCGATGCAGGCGTTCATGTCGGGCAAGATCATGGTGGCCGGCGACATGACGCTGATGATGCAGATGCAGGCGATCCAGATGCAGGCCCAGGCGGCGGCCCGGGCGAAGAAGGTCTGACGCGGCGGCCCGCTTCCTTTGCGGCGCCAGGGTGGATTGGCTAACCAACGCACCCTTCGCGGCGAGCGCGCGGGGCGGTAGTTCAACTGGTTAGAGCACCGGCCTGTCACGTCGGAAGTTGCGGGTTCGAGTCCCGTCCGCCCCGCCACTCGCTGCCGAACCCAGATCGCCCGCGGTTCCCGCTCTCCCACCCGACACGATCCGGTGGCCGCGAAACGGCGCTTCGTCGTGCGCCGGAATCCACCTTTCTCCGCCTCTCGATCCAAGTCGCTCCCCCGTCCGGCCGAAGAAGCTGGGGACCGTGCCCGAAGCGGTCCGATCGCGAGGAGAGCCCGCTGGCCAGCGTTCTCGTCATCGACGACTCGGCTTCCGCTCGCAGCGAGATTCGCGCGGTGCTCGAGGGATCCGGCCTCTTCGGCCGCATTCTCGAAGCCGCCGACGGGCTCGCCGGCCTGCGCATGCTGCTCGCGGAGACGGTGGACGCGATCGTGTGCGATCTCGAGATGCCCGGTCTCGACGGCGAGAAGTTGTTGCGAGCGCAGCGTTCGCGGCCCGAGGGCAGGGACGTGCCGTTCTTCTTCCTGACCGCCCAGCGCGATCCGGATCGCATGGCACGCCTGCTGCGCGCCGGCGCCAGCGACACCATCCAGAAGCCGTTTCACCCGGCCGAACTGCTCGCGCGTCTCGAAACCCATCTGCGCCTGCGGCGCCTCCAGGCCGAGTTGCGCGACAAGAACGCCATGCTCGAGCGCATCTCGACGACGGATGCCGTGACGGGGATGCGTACGCGCCGTTACGTCGGCGAATTGCTCGCGATCGAGGTGCTGCGCGCGAGTCGCTACCACACCCCGCTCGCGGTGGCGATGTGCGACCTCGATCACTTCAAGCGCGTCAACGACGGCTTCGGCCATCCCGCCGGCGACGCCGTCCTGGCGGTTGCGAGTGCGGTGATCCTACGCACACTGCGCGCGACGGACACAGCGGGCCGCTATGGAGGCGAGGAGTTCCTGCTGGTGTTGCCCGGGACCGACATCGCAGGCGCGCATGCGCTCGCGGAGCGCGTGCGCGCAGCGATCGAAGAAACCGAGTTCGATGTCGGCGCTGAAGCAGCGTACCCCGTAAGGGTAAGTGTCGGTGTCGCAGCACACAGCGACGGACAGGGCGTCGAGGGACTCGTGGCGGCGGCAGACGAAGCGCTGTACGAGGCGAAGGCGGCGGGGCGCAACCGGGTCGTCGCGGCCGGCGACACGCTGCGAGCTCTTGACAGCGCGGAGGGAAAGACTAGACCCGCCCATCGAGCGAGGAGGCCCCGATGAGCGATCCGGAGCACGGTCAGGAAGTCGATCCCGCCGAGGAAGAGTACGAAGAGGAGCCGCGCAATCCCTTCGACAACCCGTACTTCCTGCCCGTGCTGCTCGCCGGCTTCGCGCTCTGGTGCGGCTGGGATGGATTCGTTTCCGACAAGTTTCTCGATCGGCCGGGAACGCTCTGGTTCAACCGCATCGCGTTCCTGCTGCTCGGCTCGATCTCCGGCTGGATGACGATGCGCGCACGGCGCGAGACCAGCGCCCCGAAGAGCGACGCCCCCTGAGTCACGGATCGCTGGGCGGGCGGCGGCGCGCCCGCCAGCCAGCGAGCCGCTCGGCCACGGCGCTCTCGGCGCCGTTCTGGCTCGGCTCGTAGAAGCGCGCGCCGCCGAGTTCCGCGGGCAGATTCCATTCGTCTACGAAACCACCCGCTTGGTCGTGCGGATAGCGATAGTCGCGCGCGTAGCCCAGTTCGCGCAGCAGCGCGGTGGGTGCGTTCCGCAGGTGAAGGGGTACGGGCGCCGCGCCGTGCCGGCGCACGGCTTCCGACGCGCGCTCCAGCGCGACGTACGACGCGTTGCTCTTAGGCGCACACGCCAGGAAGGTGATCGCCTGCGCGAGATTGATGCGCGCCTCCGGCATTCCGATCCGCTCGACGGCCTGGTACGCCGCCACCGCCAGTGCGAGCGCGGCCGGCTCGGCGTTGCCGACGTCCTCGGAGGCGAAGATCACCAGCCGGCGCGCGAGAAATCGCGGATCCTCGCCGGCTTCGAGCATGCGCGCGGCGAAGTAGAGCGCCGCGTCCGGGTCGCTCGCGCGCAGGCACTTGATGAAGGCCGACACGACGTCGTAGTGCTGTTCGCGGTCGCGATCGTGACGGAGCCAGACGCTTCCGGCCGCGCGCCGCACCAGCTCGACGTCGAGTCGCTTCGCGGCGGCATCGCCGGCGCGAGTGAGTTGCGCGGCGGCTTCGAGCAATCCGAGCCCGCGCCGCGCGTCGCCGTCGGCAGCCGCTGCCAGCGCCAGCAGCGCGTCGGGCGCGACCTGCACCTCCAACGCCGCGAGACCGCGCTCGCGATCCGCGAGTGCGCGCACGAGCAGTTCTGCGATCGCGTCGCGCGAAAGCGGCGCGAGCGTGAAGACGCGGCAGCGCGAGAGCAGGGGCGCCACCACTTCGAACGACGGGTTCTCGGTCGTGGCACCGATCAGCGTCACGGTGCCGCGTTCCACGTGCGGCAGCAGGGCGTCCTGCTGGGCGCGGTTGAAGCGATGGATCTCGTCGAGGAAGAGCACGGTTCGGCGGCCGGATCCACGCGCGCGCGCGGCGCGTTCGACCACCTCGCGCACGTCGCGTACGCCCGCGGTCACCGCTGAGAGCGCCACGAAGGCGGTCCGCGCCGGGTCCCCGGCGAGCAGCCGAGCCAGCGTCGTCTTCCCGCAGCCGGGCGGGCCCCACAGGATCAGCGAGGGCAGGGCGCCCGACTCTGCGAGCTGACGCAAGGGGCCCTTCGCACCGACGAGTTCGTCCTGCCCCACGACTTCGTCGAGAACGCGCGGTCGCATCCGATCGGCGAGCGGCGCGTTGGCTGCCGCTGTGGAACCCGCCTCGCTGGAACTTCGCGCGCGTTCCGCTCGCTGCGCGGCAGGTTCGGTGTGCTGCTGCGCATTCGCTTCGGGCGGCGGCAGATCGAAGAGTGAGAGGGATTCGTCACCCGACATGGGCGGATGCTAATCGATGCGCTAACTCCCGGCCGACCCCCCGAGGCGTGGCATGGCGATCCGCACCGTTGGCGTGGCGATCAAGCCGGGCGAAACGCGCGCGCTCGCCGCGGTACGCGATCTCGCGAAGTGGCTGGCGGAGCGACGCGTGCGCGTCTGCTTCGAGCCCGATGCAGCCGCCGCAATCGGTGAGGCCGGCGTCTCCCGCGCGGCGATGGTGCGCGAGGCGGACCTGGTCGTGGTGCTCGGTGGCGACGGCACGTTGCTCTCGGTGGTGCGCGCCATCGAAGAACGGCCCGTCCCGATCCTCGGCATCAACCTCGGAACACTCGGGTTCCTGGCGGAGGTCTCGGTCGACGCGATGCACGAGGCGCTCGCGCGCGCGCTGGCCGGCGAGATGACGATCGAGCCGCGCATGCGGCTCGAGGTGCGCCACGCGCGCGACGGCCGCGAGTTGCGGCGCTGGCTCGCCCTCAACGACGCCGTGATCACCAAGGGGGCCTCGGCGCGGATCGTCGATCTGGAGGCGCGCGCCGACGGTCAGCTCGTCACCACCTATCACGCCGACGGGCTGATCGTCTCGACGCCGACCGGTTCCACCGCGTATTCGCTCTCCGCCGGCGGGCCGATCCTGCTGCCCGGCGTGCCGTCGTTGGTGCTGACCCCGATCTGCCCGCATGCGCTCACCCAACGGCCTCTGGTGCTGCCCGAATCCGTGGTGATCGAGGTGATCGTGCATCCGCGCGGTGGCGAGGTGCAGCTCGCAATCGACGGTCAGGAAGGCGCGCCGCTGCAGGCGGGCGACGTCGTCGCGGTGCGGCGCTCGGCTCACCCCGCGCTGCTGCTCGTACCGTCCGACCATTCCCGTTTCGAAGTGCTTCGCACCAAGCTGCACTGGGGCGAGCGGTGATCGAGTCGCTGCGCATCGTGAATCTCGCCCTGGTCGAGCACGCCGAAATCGAATTCGGTCGGGGCCTGCACGCGCTCACCGGGGAGACCGGAGCGGGCAAGTCGATGGTGCTGGGCGCGCTGGCGCTGCTCGCCGGTGGTCGCGCGACGGCGGACGTCGTGCGCGACGGCGCCGACGAAGCGCGCGTCGAAGCGGTGTTTCGCACCGATCGCGCGCCCGATCTCGAAGCCGGCCTTCGCGAGCGCGGACTCGATGTCGAGGACCACACCCTCGTCGTGGCGCGCAGCGTCGGTCGCGAGGGTCGCAGCCGCGCGTGGGTGGCCGGCCGCCTCGTGCCGGTCTCGGTACTCGCCGAGCTGCTCGGCGAACGTCTCGAGATTTCGAGTCAGCACGAGTCGCAGAGCCTGCGGCGTCCCGAGAGTCACGCGCGAGTGCTCGACGCGTTCGGCGGGCTCCTCGCGCTGCGCGAGCGCGTCGAGCGCGGACACGCTGCGCTGCGCGCGCTGCGCGCCGAGCACGCACGGCTCGCGGCCGACGCCGACGAGCGCGCACGTCGCCGTGACTTCGTCGCATTCCAGCTGGGCGAGCTGGAGGCCGCAGCGCTGCAACCCGGCGAACTCGGCGCACTCGCGAGCGAGCACGCGCGTCTCGTCCACGCGACGGACCTGCGCGCCGAAGCGGGCGCCGCAGCCAGCATGCTGAGCGGAGATCCGCTGCAGTCCGACGCGGCCGGCGCGATCGACCGCATCGACGCCGCTGCGCGTCGGCTCGAACCGCTCGCCACAATCGACGCGACGCTGCGTCCGCAGGCCGAGCGGCTGCGCGCCGCCGCCGCCGAGCTGGCCGACGCCGCGCGCGAACTCGAGCGCTACGCGGACGCCGTCGAGGTCGATCCCGAGCGGCTGGCGGCGGTCGAAGAGCGGCTCGCACTTCTCGAACGACTGCGGCCCAAGTACGGCCGCAGCGAGGACGAACTCTTCGCCTCTCGCGAGCGGCTCGCCGCCGAACTGGCCGCCATCAGCGGGGGCGACGAGCGAGCGCGCGCGCTCGCGGACGAAGCGGCGCGGGCCCGCGAGCGACTCGTCACCGACGCTGCGGAACTCTCGGCTGGACGCGCGCCGGCCGCGGAACGTCTGGCGCGTACCGTCGAGGCGTCGCTCGCGCGGCTCGACCTGCCGGGCGCGCGGCTCGAAGTGGCGCTCGAAGCGCTGGCCACCGCGGACGACATGCCGTGCGGCGCGAGCGGCGCGGAACAGGTCGAGCTGCGCTTTTCTGCGAATCCGGGCGAAGCGCCGCGCGCGCTGCGACGCGTCGCATCGGGTGGCGAGTTGTCGCGCATCTTCCTGGCGCTCAAGAACGCGTTGCGCAGCGCCGAGTCCGGCAGCGTGCTGATCTTCGACGAGATCGACGCGGGCATCGGGGGTCGCGCTGCCGACCGCGTCGGCGCGCTGCTCGCCGAGCTGGGGGCCGAACACCAGGTGCTGTGCATCACGCACTGGCCGCAGATTGCGGCGGCGGCGACCACCCAGCTGCGCGTGGTGAAGCGCACGCAGAACGGGCGCACGACGGCCGCGGTCGTGCGCCTCGACGCCGAGGAGCGGGTCGAGGAACTCGCCCGGATGGCCGGCGGCGCCCGCATCGGCGAGGCCACGCGCGCCCACGCGCGCGAACTCCTGCAGGCCGGCACGCGGCGTCGCAAGCCGCCGCGCAATCCGTCGCCCGCGCCCGCGCGATAAAGCGACGGGCCGCGGCATCCGAAGAGACGGCACGATGGAGTCGGCGGAAACCAACGTTCGGGAGCGTCGCGCGGGCCGTGCGGTTCCGGCTGGCGCAACGGTGCGTGTGACGGCTGGCTTCTACGAGGGGCTCGAGATTCCGATCGACCGCGAGTGGCTCGTGATCGGACGCGGTCGCAGCGCCGAGATGACGCTCGCCGAGCCGACCATCTCGCGCGCTCACGCCGCGATCGGGTACGACGGTCGCGGCTTCTTCGTCCAGGACCTGCGCAGCACCAACGGAACGCTCGTGAACGGCGAGCGCCGCGAGCGCGCGTCGTTGCGCGACGACGACGAGATCCAGATGGGACGCCTGCGGTTGCGCGTGCGACTCTCGCCGGGCGCGAGCGCGGATGCGCCGCCAGGCGACGCCTGACAGACGAACACCTCGCGACGTGACCCGTTGCAGGGCCGTCGACTTTTGCCGCCCCTCAGGGGCTTCCCTACATTGAGCGCACCCCTTTCCCCACCCATCGAAAGAGCGAGCCGTTCGTCTTCATGATCCAGTCCGCCTTGCGCAAGATCCTCGGCACCAAGAACGACCGCGAACTCAAGCGGATCGTCCCGCTCGTCGAGCGCGTGAACACACTCGAGCCCGCCTGGGTGAAGCTTTCCGACGCGCAGCTCCGCGCCAAGACGGCCGAGTTCCGGCAGCGCCTCGAACAGGGTGAAGCGCTCGACGCGCTGCTGCCCGAGGCGTTTGCGACGGTGCGCGAAGCGGCCAAGCGCACGCTCGGCCAGCGCCACTACGACGCGCAGCTCGTCGGCGGCGTGGTCTTGCACGAAGGCAAGATCGCCGAGATGAAGACCGGCGAAGGCAAGACGCTGGTCGCGACACTGCCCGCCTACCTGAACGCGTTGCCGGCCCGCGGCGTACACATCGTCACCGTCAACGACTATCTCGCCAGTCGCGATTCCGAGTGGATGGGCCAGGTCCACCGCTTCCTCGGCCTCACGGTGGGCGTCATCATCCACGATCTCTCGGATGAACAGCGGCAGGCGGCCTACGGCGCCGACCTCACCTACGGCACCAACAACGAATACGGCTTCGACTACCTGCGCGACAACATGAAGCGAGCGCTCGCCCACTGCGTCCAGCGCGACCTCTACTACGCGATCGTCGACGAGGTCGACTCGATCCTGATCGACGAAGCGCGCACGCCGCTCATCATCTCCGGTCCGTCCGAGGAGAACACCCAGGTCTACGGCGTCGCCGACCGCGTGGTGCGCCAGCTCACGGCCGGCACCAAGGGTGACACCAACAAGGAGATCGAGGAGACCGGCGACTACTGGTGCGACGAAAAGGACCACGTTGCGGCGCTCACCGAGGACGGCGTCCGCCGGGTCGAGAAGCTGGTCGGCATCGATAATCTCTACGACCCGCAGATGCTTCCGATGCTGCACGCCGTGAATCAGGCGCTGATCGCACACACCCTCAAGAAGCGCGATGTCGAGTACGTGGTGAAGCCCGGCGAAGAGGGCAAGCCCGAGGTGTTGATCGTCGACGAATTCACCGGACGTCTGATGCCGGGCCGGCGCTGGTCCGACGGACTGCACCAGGCGGTGGAGGCGAAGGAGGGCATCACCGTCCAGAGCGAGAACCAGACGCTCGCCTCGATCACCTTCCAGAACTACTTCCGCATGTACGACAAGATCTCCGGCATGACCGGCACGGCCGACACCGAGGCCCCCGAGTTCGCCAAGATCTACGACCTCGACGTGCTGGTGATCCCGACCAACCGCCCGATGGTGCGCGAGGACCTCTCGGACGTGGTCTACAAGACCAAGCGCGAGAAGTTCGACGCGGTGGTCGAGGACATCAAGGAGCGCCACGCGAAGGGCCAGCCGATCCTGGTCGGCACGATCGCGATCGAGACTTCGGAGATGTTCGCGGCGAAGCTCAAACGTGCTGGCATCAAGCACAACGTGCTGAACGCCAAGCAGCACGAGCGCGAGGCCGAGATCGTCGCGCAGGCCGGCGCCAAGGGCGCCGTGACGATCTCCACCAACATGGCCGGCCGCGGCACCGACATCCTGCTGGGCGGAAACCCCGAGTACCTGGCGCTCGCCAAGTGCGGCCACGATCGCGAACACCCCGAGTTCCTGCACTGGCAGGCGCATTTCGAAAGCGCCTGTGCGAAGGAACGCAACGAAGTCATCGCGGCGGGTGGTGTCCACATCATCGGCACCGAGCGTCACGAGAGCCGACGCATCGACAACCAGCTCCGCGGTCGTTCGGGCCGCCAGGGCGACCCGGGCTCGAGTCGCTTCTATCTGTCGCTCGAAGACGACCTGCTGCGCCTGTTCGGCTCCGAGCGCATCTCGGGCTGGATGGAGCGTTTGGGTCTGGAAGAGGGCGAAGCGATCGAGCATCGCTGGATCAACAAGGCGATCGAGAACGCCCAGAAGAAGGTCGAGGCGCGCAACTTCGACGTTCGCAAGCACCTGCTCGAATACGACGACGTGATGAATAAGCAGCGCCAGTCGTTCTACGGCCGGCGTCGCGTCGTATTGGCACGCGAAGACGTACACGACGAAGTCGTCGAGATGGTGGAAGGGGTGCTCGTCGCGCAGCTCGACTCGCATTGGCCGGAGAAGGGCGACCCGGAGGCCGAGCAGGTGACCGCGCTGGCGCGGGCGATCGAGGTGCAGTTCGGCGTCCGCTTCGACCCGGCCGAGCCGCCCTTCGCCGGGAAGATCCTCGACAAGGAGGCGCTCGGACGCGCCGTCTTCGAGCGGCTCGTCGCGGTGCTCGACGAAAAGGAACGGCGCTGGGAGGCGCTGCGCGAGAAGTACCCGCAGGTCAACCTGATCACCCATCGCCAGCTCGAACGCGACGTGGTGTTGCGCACGCTCGACCGCCTGTGGAAGGAGCATCTGTACGCAATGGACGCGCTGCGTGACGGCATCCGCTTCCGTGGCTACGCCCAGCGCGACCCCAAGGTCGAGTACGCGCGCGAGGGCTTCACGGTCTTCGAAGAGATGAACGAGCGGATCGACAGCCAGTCCGTCGAGGAGATCTTCAAAGTCTGGATCGACGAGAGCCGGCTCGAACAAGCCGCGCGCCAGATCGCCGCGCAGGCTGCACCCACGCCGTCGCAGGCCGCCGCCGCACAGCCGCACCCCGCGCGGCTCGGCAGCCCGACTCCGCTGGCGCCGCACGCGCGCTCCGGCGGAACGCCGTCGACCAAGATCGGCCGCAACGATCTGTGCAGTTGCGGCAGCGGGAAGAAGTACAAGCGCTGCTGCGGCGCCTGACCGGCGCCGCGGAAAAGTCGCGCGGCGCTGCGGAACCTCCAGCACGCCGCGCGCGTTTGCTATCCCTCGCCGCCCGTGAAGCAAGCCGAACCGATCGTTCCCGGTTTCCGGTCCGCCGGCGTGCGCTGCGGCGTCAAGGCGCGCGGGCTGGACCTCGCGCTGATCGCGAGCGACGGTCCGGCGCACGCCGCAGGCGTGTTCACGCGATCGACCGTGGTGGGCGCGCCCGTTGCGCTCTCCCGCGAGCGTGTCCGGCGCGGCGTCGCGCGCGCGATCGTCGCGAACTCGGGCTGCTCGAACGTGGCGATGGGCGCGCGCGGAATGCGCGACGCGCGCGCGATGACGGCGCTCGCGGCGCGCAGCGTCGGTTGCCAGCCGGACGAGGTGCTCGTCGCCTCGACCGGCGTGATCGGGCACCCGCTCCCGATGGAGAAGATCGAGGCGGGCATCCTGGCGGCCGGCCGGGCGCTGCACCCGGAGGGTCTGCCGAAGGCCGCGCGTGCGATCCTCACCACCGACCGCTCGCCAAAGTGCGCCTCGCTGCGCACGCGGATCGACGGGCGCACCGTGACGCTCGCGGGGATCGCCAAGGGCTCGGGGATGATCGAGCCAAACCTGGCGACGATGCTGTCGTTCCTGCTCACCGACGCCGCCGTTGCGCCGCCGCTGTTGCGCAAGCTGCTGCGCGCGGCCGCCGACGAGAGCTACAACCGCGTCACGGTGGACGGCGAGACGTCGACCAGCGATACCGTGTTCCTGCTCGCCAACGGCCGCGCGGGCAACTCGTTGCTGCGGGACGCGGCGAGCGCCGGCGCCAGGCACTTCGCCGGCGCGCTCGGCGAAGTGACCCAGGAACTCGCGCGCGCGATCGCGCGTGACGGCGAGGGTGCGACCAAGCTCGTCACGGTGCGCGTCTCGGGCGCCAGGCGCGCCGACGACGCGTTGCGAGCCGCCAGGCGCATCGCGAACTCGCTGCTGGTGAAGACCGCGCTGTTCGGGGGCGACCCCAACTGGGGACGCATCCTGCAGACGGCCGGCGCCGCGCGCGTCGCCATCGCGCTCGAGCGCGCCGAAGTGCGGCTCGGCGGAGTCGCGGTATTCCGCAACGGTTCGCCCACGGGCGCTGCGGCGAGGCGGCGTGCGGGCCGCGCCCTCGCGCGCAAGGAGGTCGACGTCGAACTCGATCTGGGCGTCGGCCGCCACGCGGCCACGGTCTGGACCTGCGATCTCTCCTACGACTACGTCGAGATCAACGCCGAGTACACGACCTGATCCGGCTCGCGAGACGCCCGCGAAGGGACTGCGAAGCGCCCTTCATAACTGCTCGATTTTCCTCGCATTGACGCCGCGGCGCCGGCTCTGCTATCCCCGCCTCACTTCACACGCCTCGGTTCGCCCGAGCGGTGTCTGCGGTGTTCGCACCGGGGACCTCGGGGACCGCGGGACGCTGCACGCCGGCTTCGATGCCGGAGTGCCGCGCGCCCGCCGACCGGGGCGGAGGAACAACCGCGAAGGAGATCCGCATGGCGGAGACCGCTCCGCCGGGCACCCAAACGCCCGGCTCCGATGTCCCGATCAGCGAGATGGTGGCCGCGTACACGCCCATCCCGCTCACCGTTCGCGCCCTGCTCGATGCAGGCGCGCACTTCGGCCACCAGACCTATCGCTGGAACCCGAAGATGAAGAAGTTCATCTTCGGCGAGCGCAACGGCGTTCACATCGTCGACCTCGACCAGACGCTCGAGCGCTTCCAGGACGCGCTCGAGTTTCTGCGCGAGACCACCGCGGCGGGTGGCAAGGTGCTCTTCGTGGGCACCAAGCGACAGGCTGCCGCGCCGGTGCAGATGGAGGCGCTGCGCGCGAACCAGCTCTTCGTCAACAACCGTTGGCTCGGCGGGACGCTCACCAACTTCCGTACCGTGAAGAAGTCGCTCGATCGCTTCAAGGAGCAGCTCGTGCTGCAAGCGGACGAGGCCGCGTGGAACGAGTTGTCGAAGAAGGAGCGCTCGCGCATCTCGCGTGACGTCGAGCGCTATCGGAAGTCGCTCGAGGGCCTGCGCGAGATGAGCAAGCTCCCGGCCGCGATCTTCCTGGTCGACGTCAAGCGCGAACACATCGCGGTCTCCGAGGGACGCAGGCTCGGTATCCCGATCGTCGCGGTGGTCGACACCAACTGCGATCCCGAGGGCATCGATTTCGTGATCCCCGGCAACGACGACGCGACGCGCGCGATCAGCCTGTATTGCGGACAGGCCGCCGACGCCTGCATCGACGGCGCACAACTCCACGAGGCGCGCATTCGCTCGGAGGCCGTCGAAGAGGCGACTGGACGGCGCGGCGAAGGGGAGGCTCACACGACGGGCATCGGCCGCGTGGTGGTCGAGATCAAGCAGCCGCCTCGCCGCGGCCGCGGCGCGCGCCGCGGCGGGACGCGCAGCGCGGGTGCCGACGCCGAGGAGGCCGAGGCGCCGACGGTGATCGTGACGAACGTGCCGCCTGCGCCTGCGCCCCCGCCC
>Ga0316604_10001304_pt1 | contig 22683 bp, 17 predicted proteins | sample OWC_soil_day20_C_FD_207650 | JGI IMG/M metagenome (GOLD analysis project Ga0316604, IMG submission 207650) | Wetland soil microbial communities from Old Woman Creek delta, Ohio, United States - OWC_soil_day20_CT | ecosystem: Environmental > Terrestrial > Soil > Wetlands | place: USA: Ohio...
TGTAATAGAAGATTTAACTCTATAACCGAGAGAAATAATCATGTCAAGGTTATAAAACGGAATTTCTCGTGCCACTTCACGATTTCCTTCTTTTCGAACCTGTCGGAAATTCCGATAGGTTGACTCTTTGTCAAGTTCACTTTCATCATAAATATTTTTTATGTGTTCCACAACATTGGTTCGTAATGTCTGAAATAAATCAGCCATTTGCTGCTGAGTCAACCATACAGTTTCCTCTTGAACTTTTACTTCAATATTTGTTAGTCCATCATCAGACTGATATATAAGAATTTCACCATAATTATCCACTATCTCGTTCTCCTCTGGTCTGATTGTATTTGCTTTTTACTCACATTCTTCATATGCACACCGTATTCTCCACACATTATCCTTAAAGAATACATTGCAATACTCTAAATTAAACTCTCTGTAATCCCATTCGTTCTCTTTGCCGGAATACAGATCTGCTATTCGGGGTAAAGTACCACCATGGTCTATTTTTTCAACTATTTCAGCAAGTTCATATGGTGAGGTATCCTCAATAATTCCTTTTCCTTTGCCGCCCGTAACATATGGATAGTGTGTCCCTGCTCCGCGCTTCATTTCGGTCACGGATAATAATTCTATCTCAAATTCCCATCCTGCACCGTAGTCATATTTCATAAGCAGCTTATCTGCTGCATTAAGTTTTAACGCAGAAAGCTTAGTTTTAGTCGGATCAATTGCAGGCTCGTCGTTGAAGTCATCATCTTCAAATATAATCTCATAACGCTTTCCTTTAAACTTTATATTAAACAAATGACTTGCTGTACTTTCAAATGCTGCCAATACTGCATATCCAAGTTTAGCAACACTGGAAACAGAAGTGATTTCTATATCTCGCCACATAATACTTTCCAGTTCACTGAGCCTTACTTTAAATTTATACACATCTACCATGATACATTTCTCCCCATCTATCTTTTCACATAGTTAATTTCAATGTCCTATACAAGTGCCAGCAACCAGACCAGGATATTCTTTGTCAAGTACCTTGCTCTCATTCAATATGCGGATTGCCAGCAGGAGAACTTATTCATTTTTCTCCTTCTCTCTGTTTCGATATTCAGTTGGTGTCATACCATATTTCTTTTTAAACTGTGCAGCAAAATATCCCATCTCCGTAAAACCGCATCCATCTCCGATTTCTGAGATCTGGCAATCCTTCTCTGCCAGATTTTGCGCTGCTACAAGCAGACGATACTGATTGACATACCGGAGCGGTGTTATACCAACAATTTCTCGAAAACATCTCAGACACTCACTTTTGCTGACTGCTGCAGCTTCTGCAATATCTTCAAGAAGAATTGCCTCGAAATAGTGATCCTGAATATATTTAAGCATTTGCTTCATGCGCTGCTCATTTCGATGTATCCTCTGCGGTATTGTAATGAATTCCTTCTGCTGATAATCACTTAGCTGTAGCAGAATCTCAGAAAGTTCGTTTCTCACTCTGAACTCATATCCATGTTTGTCTGCTGCAATCTCAATCCAGGCGCGTCGTATCCTGTCAAGAATGTCCTTCTGCCAGTCAGTATTTCTGGAAAGTAATTGAACCGAAAACTCAACATTATTGATTAACGGATGCAAATACTTCTCCCAATAAATACTATCCTCTATTCCACCAATCAGACGTGGATGAAAAACAATGGAATGAATCAGGGCACCCTGTTTTTCATTGGCAGCACTGGCCGTATGCAGTATATCGGCATTCACAAACGCGCCATCCCCCTCTTCTAACAGGAACTGTCTTGCGCCAACATAAAGTTTACTTCGACCTTTTTCAACCATAATCAGCTCCAGCTCACTATGCCAATGCCAGGGCACAGACACGTCTGAAAAATCAACTGAATAACAAGCTGCCGGAAAGAATACAGAGCCATGTGCCTTGGTTTCTCTTTTTGTAACATCAATATAGCTTATACTTGATGAAACAGGCATAGCAGTTTCTCCTTTTGGCGTTTTTCTAATAGTATACAGTTATTATTTACTAATGTAAAGATAGATTTAGTGATATTATATTAGTGAAAGCGAGGAAACAAGATATGAAATCAATATATCGTAGATTTGGAAATAGAATTGGGTTAATGATGATAGGCATTATCGGAATGGGAGTATTTCTTTCTTTTCTGATTGAGGTAAACCTTGGCACCGACACTAACTCTTTTATGAACCTTGCATTATCGGAGCGTTTTGGGATTTCCTTTGGAACCTGTATGGTACTTTCCAATATTCTCTTCTTCATCCCTGAGGCTTTGCTTCAACCTAAGCTGATCAATATCGGAACAATAATGAACATGTTTCTAATCGGTTATATCAGTGATTCTTGTCATGTTCTATGGTCACGCTATTTGCCACAGATAATGTTTACAGTTCAGCCATACCAAACGATTACATTTCTTATGGCACTTCTTCCCTTTCTGGTATCGGTTGCTTTTTACATGAATGCCGATATGGGACAAACCCCATACGATGCCATACCGACTATTATCAGCCATCGTTCTCATCTTCCATACCTTGTCATAAGAATCATTTGGGATTTTAACGCAATTCTTATTGGTATTCTAGCTGGGAAACATCTTTCAATTGCAACTGTTGTTATGGCACTTACAATCGGCCCTTCCGTTACCTTCATCGGGAACTTCATGAAATCTCTTTCTTGGAAAAATCAAAAACGTACTTCTGAAAATGAACTATAAGAAGTGAAGAAAGTGACTCTGATGTAATTTATAGGCACTAGCAAATAGCCACCCATAATTCTAGATTTCTGGGTAGAAAAAAATGTGCAGCGAGTAGCGGCGACTTTAATACCGGTACAACCGGTTAGATTATTGGAGTAACGATTAAATATAAATTTGTGAGCTGTAGTTCCTACAAAAATGTTCAGAAAATTACTCAGTGTCTGCTGATTAACGTAAATGCCTCTTGTTTTATGCAGATTTGTACGTCATTCTGACGTATAATAACTGTATGGAAAACCAATGATTGCTTTCATTTTTCAAGCACTTTTTCCACCAAATGCGTACAAGTTATTATTTACCTCAAAGCCTCGTTTACTTTTGCACATTTTTTTCAGTCGTATGTTTGGTGTGTCTTGAACTTACGTTCGATTATCCAAAACAGACTTCCTTGCTGGCATTATAACGCGATCTTTTTACTTTTTGAATATTCTTGTGAAGCAGAGCCATGATTCCGGAAAAATGAGAGCCACCGTTCCGGCGGTACAGAGCCACCTTGATTTGGCTTAACTACCAGCAATAATTTGACAGGGAATTTGTCAAGGCCTTGCCGCTACAGCGGTGCGAAGCAGCCTTTACAAATTTCATGGCGAATTATATCTTATTCTAAGCCAAAAAGGCAATGATTTTTACTGGTTCTCCTTCACCGGACAGCTGGATCAAATGTATCCGGAATATTCACTTTTAAAATACTTTTCATTTGTAAAAAAAGAATAAGGCCTAACTTTCGATATTTTTCAGTGTAAAGTAGAATTTACTTTTTTATTTGACCTAAAATAAAAAAAATTGAAAAAAATGCAAGGTACAGAAAAAACACCTGCACCTTGCGGCATATCACTTTCCTCTATTTTCTACATATTTTCGACAAATTTCGACACAAATCTCACAATGTGTTGTTGCTGTGATTCGGATTCTAGGAAGGCACAATCATGCCTTGGCGGAATTATTTTTTTCTATTGAGTCAGACTCTTATAAACACATTTTAAAAATTTCAATTGCAAATACTACTAAAAATAAACTCTCATTCATTGTCTGAGGGTTTTTACCCTTACCAATACTTGTAATATCCATTTGCTTGGCTCCTGCTGTTATTTAATCATCACATATGGCATACTGCCTGATGACAATGCTAAATTTGCAATTTATTTTTAAAAACCGTGCAGTTTAATCCTGCACGGTTACACTTAAGCCTATCATCATGTTCTAAGTAAACAGTTCTTGCTTTAAAATCCATTTTCATAATCCAGAAGCATTCTTCAATTTCCTATAGACAGACCTAATTGCTCAATATACCACTACGCATTTCCCATCAACAAAATCTGTTATACAATCTGCAATTGCAATAGTTAAGCACTTTGCAATTGTATCATATCCTCAAATCTCTGGTATTGATATCTAAAACAAGTTTCCTTCTCAAATTCTTCTCTGGATGCTGCCAAACCAATGGAGTGCCGACAAAGCGACCTCTCCGACTATCAATGGTGCCAAATAAATGATATTAATCCAGGCACCTTTTATAACTGGATCAGTAGACTTCGTAAGCGTGGAACGATAATCCCCATATTATCTGATCAGGAAAAGAAAGCTTCAGCTCCTTTGTAAGTAGAGCAAAATACTTGCATTATTCCGGATCTGGCTATCAAAGAACCGCCTACTGCTGAAATCCTGATTGGCAATGCAACAATTCGCTTCTTTAATCGCGCAGACAAGAGCCAGAATTTATTTGTTATATTAACAAATTAAGTTGTTCCTCTTTTTATCAGCGAAACAGGAAGGACTGTCTTGTTTGGAGTCACATAACCCGCATTAGCACTCACTAATAATTCAACAGCTATCCTCACCATTTCCTCAATAGGTTGATGTATCGTGGTAATTTGTGGTATCGCTAATTTTGAAATATTAATATCCCCATAACCTACCACTTTCAAACGAGTAGGAACTTCAATTTGACATATATGACACACTTGTAAAATCTTAGCTGCTAATATATCACTGCTTGTAAAGATACCATCTATCTGTGGATTTCCTACAATTATTTTTTCAATAACATCATCGTCAATCTCGTCATCACAGAAAGCATCAATTTGAATTTCCTTACAGGATACGTTTGTCCTCTCGCATTCCTTTTGAAATGAGTATGCTCTGGCATCTGAGAATCTTATATTTTCACCAATGATATTAATATGCAGTAAATTATGGCATCCACATGAAGCCAAATGTTCTGCCGCCAATTTTCCCGCGAGTAAATTATCGCTTAGTACTGTAGTAGTTACATTTGGGGTATCACAGTCAATTGAAATGACTGGTGTATCGTATAAATCACTATTTTCAACCAATAAATTTCCACTGCATAGAATTATTCCAGATACTCTGCTTGCAAAACACTTCTTCAAGCATTCCTCTAAGCTGATTCCTTTTTTCGCAAAACTAAATAACAGAATCTTTTTATCATTCAGGTAAGCATAATTTTCTAGATAACATATCACCTGTGCAAAGTATGGATGACTTATCTGCGGTACAATGACACCTATCAAATTTGTTTTCTTCTTTGATAAGAATCTAGCCACCTCATTTGGCTGATAATTCAGTTTATCCATAGCAGAATAAACTTTATCTCTGGTCTGCAAACTAATATATCCTCTGCTATTCAATACCCGGGAAACAGTTGTTACAGTCAAACCAGTTTCCCGTGCTATATCTTTCAATGTAACCAACGTTTCTCCATTTCTGTATCTCTTAGCCGTTTTATGTCATCGGTAGCGGTATTTACTGTTTCATTAAAAACTCGATGTTTCCTAAATTATCAAAGCCTTTCATTTCAAAACTGAATTGTGAAAGATCTGCAATTAATACCGCACTCGAATTATCTTTTTCCCACTTTATGAAAATTTCTGAAGCATAAGTTGTAACTGTTATCTTTGAATCAAGTGCAAATGCAAAAAATTGATTTCTAAACCTCAGCATTTCTATCTGTTTTTGTACAAGTGGAAGTTTGAGTCGTGCATTAATATCATCTGATGCAAGATTTGTTCGGTTTATTTCCTTGTGTCCTCCTGCTCCAGCCAATTCTACTGCTTTATGATCATTTTTACCTGCAAGCAAATCCAAATACCATACCTGTGGCAGCCCTGGCATAAATATCTGTAATGCCCTTGCAAGAAGCATCTTTCTGTCGTCTTCTCCCAGCGCACTGTAATAGGTAGCATTTACCTGATAATAGACATTCTTTTGACCATGTAAATTTTTAACATAACCTCCTCTTTCGACTATTGTATCAATCAGTGCTTCAATCCGCGTTTCTGGAATCAGGCCCTTCAAATCCAAAAGTGGAATACCATCATGACATCCAAGCATATTCACCACTTTTATATTTTTATCAATCAGTTCCTCTGCCCATTCCTTTAATCTGCCGCCATTTTCATTTTCCAAAGCATCAATGATAAGACCCGGCAAAAAGAAATCGTAAGTCATATATCCTTTTTTTGCCAAAAGCTCATAAGTCTTATCTTCATAACTGGAATGAATTTCCGGCAATAGTGCCAAACCATAACGATCCGCAAGCCGCCTTACTTTTTCAAGCAGTTCCCATGTTCCAGGATCATTTAGGAAATTCTTTTCACCGGGTTCCTTGGGCGCATAAGCAAAGGCATCCAGACGAACTATTTTTGCCCCATACTCACTTAATCGTTGAAACACTTCTTCATAATACTCCCAAACAAGCGGTGATTTTATATTCAGATCCATCTGTCCAAGATATTTTCTTTTCGATTCCAAAAGTTCACTTACCTGAGGTCTTAAATATTGATACCTTTGTAAATTAATTTCCTTAGGAGTTTTTCCAAGTGTTATTTCCTGATTGATGATATCACTTAGTTCTTTCGCCATTCCATACTGAATGTTAAGTTCCTGCATCAGTTCCTGTTCTTCCATCCTTGGATAGCGAACCTCCTGATAAAAGGTATTCCAGTAAGGAACTTCATTTCCATCCGGCAAACGCACCATTAAAATTGGCAGTCCCGGCTTTCGAAAAAACATATCCTTGATATATTTCTCGTCTGGTTGAATAAAACCGTCTTGGGTCATGCTGCCTTTTCCTGCCCAGAAATGGTTCCAGTCAATAAAGAAATCTTTATATTTTGAGGATTTTCCATTCTTAAGGATGTCCTGAAACTGCTTGGAAAGAACGGAGGAATGATTCAATATAAAATCAAGCTTTAAATCAATGGATAATTGCTGGAGTCGCTCTAAATCTTCTTTTTTTGCCAGCAGTTCATTGAGTCCATAATCGATGACAGAAAACCCCCTGTCAAGATCCGTATGGAAGATGCTTGGCAGTATGTAAAATGATCCAAATACATCCTTTAATTCATTTTGGCTCAGTAGCGCTACAATATCGGAAAGCGTACCTCCCATACTGTCTGGATATGCATTCAGCATGGGGGCAATTTTTTTATCGTTATCTTCTCTCATACACGCTCACCTCTGCTTTTATCCATAAGTGAACAATACTCATCAAAGTTTAGTAGCCTCCCATTCTTTGACAGGATTATTTTTGCCTTAGGTGCCTGTTTTTCAAGCATCTGCTGCTCAACTCCCAGTACAAGCATAGTAAACGGACTATCCGTCGCACCATCCCGATTTCTGCTTCTTCTGTGTGCGAGAGTTTCCTGGGGTGTACTATTCAGTAAAATTGGAATATCCACTCCTGCATAATTATCACTATTGCCATGCGTCCATTCTATAATCAGGATATCGGTATTCGAAAAATCCACTTCCTCATACCAGAGCTCCGTATCTTCTCTTCCCATTCGTCTGAGCCAGATCTTTTCTTTTCCACTTTTGAATTGTGAAATGATGTATGTTAGTTCATCGAAACCTATCTCATCCATTGAGCCAAGATAAGAACTAAGGCCCTCTTTACCATTAGTGAGATAACTTTCATACCACGGATACTTTTCACAATGCAGCGGATTTGCATCATCTTCCTTGACCTGAAGGTCATGAAGAATATCAAATCTCTCTTTTGAAAACTCACCATTATCAACCATTCCTTTTACTGCGCTTTCACGAAAAATTCGTAATCGCTCTGCATCATTGTATTTAGGAATCCTATGCGGATAATTATCTCCCGACATCGTATACGCTCCGATTCCACGATTATTAAAATAGAATGAAAGAATCGAAGCAAGTTCAGATTTTCCAACTCCCGATCCGCCACATACGGTAATAACTGCTTTTTTTACCTTCCGATCCTCAATGATTAATGACAACTGTTCCAACAAAACAGGGAAGATAGTGTTTGCTTTCAGAATATGTGTTTCTTCAATCTGTACCTTATCACCAGGCATATCTCCATGCGGAATCTCTCCCGTAATTTCAGGAGGTACCCATTCTTTTCTATCCTTTAGTGTTTTACTTAAATTCTCTTTTATTTTTTTTATCATAATCTCCTCATATTTCTATCATCAATTTGACCCGTAGAACCGCAATCAGATAATATTTACCATATACGCTTATTGTTCTCTATATTGAACAACTGTCTTGATCTATTACTCCACTCGCTATCGCATTACTTTGAATTATTACGCCGAGGATTATGCAGGAACAAAATTTGTGAGTGCATAATCATTCTAAATCTTCGCCGTTAGTAGCAATTACTTTTTTATACCACTCAAAGGACTTTTTGGGTTTTCTACTCAAATCTCCAGTACCATCGTTATGCTTATTTACATAAATAAATCCATATCGTTTATCCATTTCTCCGGTACTGGCACTTACTAAATCAATGCATCCCCATGGAGTATATCCTAGCAGAGAGACACCATCCTGTTCTACTGCCTTTTTCATCTCCACAATATGGCTTCTCAAATAATTTATCCGGTAATCATCATGAATTGCTCCATCTGCCTCTATCCGGTCATAAGCACCCATACCATTTTCGACAATAAATAAAGGTACATCATAACGGTCCGTCAACCAATTTAATATATATCTTAGTCCCACCGGATCAATCTGCCATCCCCAGTCCGAGCGATCCAGATAGGGGTTTGGAATTAAATCTGTCTTTTCACAATAATCATAATCTGGATTATCATCTCTATAAGCAGTCATAAAGGACATATAATAACTAAGACCGATATAATCCACGCATCCTTCCTTTAATATTCTTAAATCTTCGGAAGTACAATCTATCTGGAATCCTTTTCGATTCCAGTATTTTAGTATTGCCGTAGGGTATTTCCCTTTTACCTGAACATCCGCAAAATAGAATTTACTCTGCATTGCTTTTTCTGTCATCAATACATCTTCCGGTCGGCTGCTTTGGGGATAAATAGGATTCATAGCCAACATACAGCCAATCATGAATTCCGGATTGATCCGATGTCCTTCACAAACAGCGATGGCACTAGCTACCATTTCATAATGAGCTGCCTGATACATGCCTTCTTCGCGATTCTCATTTACTTCAAACAAAATCCCGGAATTTGTATATAGCAAATAGTCATCCATATAATTAATCTGATTGTTGATTTCATTAAATGTCATCCAATATTTAACCTTATCTTTGAACCGTTTAAAACAGGTGACAGCAAATCGAACAAAAAAATCTATCAGTTTACGATCTCTCCATCCGCTATAAGCCTCAGCCAAATGAAGTGGCATTTCAAAATGACTCAATGTAACCACTGGTTCTATTCCGTATTTATGGCATTCATGAAACAAGTCGTCATAAAATCTAAGGCCATCTTCATTCGGTTCCATCTCATCGCCCTGTGGAAAAATTCTGGTCCAGGCAATGCTGGTTCGAAAGCACTTAAATCCCATTTCTGCAAATAACCGGATATCTTCTTTATAATTATGATAAAAATCAATTGCTTCATGATTTGGATAATTCTCACCAGGTAAAATTTTATGCGTAAAACGTCTTGGCGTTCCCACATCTCCTGCTGTAGCTACATCCATAATACATAGGCCCTTATTTCCTTCTTTATATCCACCTTCCAGCTGATGCGCGGCTACTGCCCCACCCCACAGAAATTCTTTCGGTAGTAGAGTTTTTTTTTCCATATTAACCTCCATTATGGCACTTTCGCCATTACAAATCTGATAAAATAAGCCTCCTAGCGGGTTCTCCGAGTGAAGTAATTTTGCTTTCACTCCTACCTCCTAAAAAAATAATCTATAAATAAAAATTCCTATAATTCTTCAATATATTGTATTCCCTCTGCCTGGCCTAATAACTGTATTAAAGAAGTGTGATCTGTTTTTTCATGGGTTTTTAAAGTTAAAATTAAAGCTATATTATCACATCCTGGAATCTGCCCTTTATTTAGTGACAAATCTTTTGCTTCTAGATTATTTAACTGTAGGAAGGTGATAAAGGAAGATATATTTGTTATATTACTAAATTCCACATAGATATCAATTAAATTTGTCATTTTTCTTATTTTTGCATCTACTTTTTGAAGGGTAATCAATGCTAAAATAATTCCTAGAGTTCCAATCACCGCGCCTGTATAAAAGCCAATACCTATGGTTAAACCCAGACATGCTGCTGCCCATAACCCGGCTGCTGTAGTTAAGCCTTTAATTTGATTCCTTTTGGTAACAATAATCGTTCCGGCTCCCAAAAAACCGATACCGCTGATAACCTGTGCTCCCAGTCTTCCCGGATCTATATTTGATTCTTTAAAGGTTTCATATATGTATTGATTCGTAATCATTACTAGTGCAGACCCAATACAAACCAGCATATAGGTTCGAAAGCCGGCAGGTCGATTTTTAATTTCTCTTTCATACCCTAATATCCCCCCTATAATAATTGCAAATAATATACGAAATGCAGTTGAAACTATATTCACACTGTGTAGTACATTATTTTCATGAAAGTAATCCAAATTCAATTGTTTTCCTCCAGTTGTAAAATTAATTAATGCTTCTCCTAAACTAATAATATCCATATTGACTCATATCCAGAAAAATAATTTGGGGCTAACTTCTCCAAATCAGACCAGTCACCAAAAGCCGGATCTACATCTTTACCTCCGCATGCTTTTTTAGTATTAATATAATTTTGTTTCAATAATACCGCTTGCAATCGCATATGGTGCAATTTTAATTTTTGCTATTTCTCCATTCATACGTAACACACAAGGTAATGTCTCTTCTGTCGGATTCAGAAATATAACCGCAATACTGCCATCTGGATTTTTCCATGCTGTGATATCCAATTTGGACGTATATTTTGTATGTGCAATTCTTACCGCTCCAGATTTAATATAATGTGTAAAATGCCAGTAGTAGGTAAGTATCATCCGAGGTACTAATTCTTTCTTTTCTTCGTCGTAAAGATAAGGAGCATCGCAATAATTATTTACATGATTTGGACCTCCTTGCGTATTGAGAAGAATGTTCCAGTCATAAAATGCCTGCATTCCATGATTTAGGTTTCCTATCATATCATGTGCAAGCCGGGCTGCATTCACACTTTGCATATCCGAACCATATTTACCGAATTCCAGACAGCTTTCTGACAGAATCAGCTTCTTATCCGGGAATTTTTCCCTTACCAAGCTAAGTGCTTCAAAATGATCTCCGCTGTACCAATGGAACGCCAATCCCGCTACCATAGTGTCAGTTTCAATATCAATTATCTCTTCTGCTCTTTCAAAAAGGCGCTCCTTATTATGATCCCAGATAAATACTTCTATATTATCCATTCCATACTTTTTTAAGGCAGGATAAAGAAAATCTCTGAGAAATTCTTTTTCTTCCTTAGCTGTATATACACAAGAATCCCATATCTGTACAGCCTTCGGTTCATTCTGAATAGACATACGAACCACTTCAAAACCTCTGTTTCTGAATGTGTCAATATACTTACAAAGATATTCTGCCCACATCTGTCGATATTCCGGTTTTAAAGCCCCACCATTCTTCCGGCTTTCATTGGTTTTCATAAAAGCTGGTGGTGACCATGCGGATAACATGATTTTTAATTTTTTCCCTCCCCTATTCTCTGCTGCATCAAGAAGCGGTATAATGTACCTTTCCGTATCTGCAAAAGAAAACGTATCAAGATTCGTATCATTTTTATCCTCTACTGCTGAATATACATGTGTTGCAAAGTCACAGCTGTCCACAGGTATACGCACCAGCTGGTAATTCATATTTTTTTCATCAAAATACATAGACAGTATACGGTCTTTCTGTTCTTTATTCATCTGGTCAAATACGTATCCGGCTGCATCCGTGATTGCGCCTCCGAATCCTTCTATTCTTTGATACTCTATGGCGGGATATAAATTAATTACTTCATTCTCTACACCAGAATCTGCTTTAAAAATAACTGTTAGTTCGGTTTTTCTTAATTTTTCTTTTCCTTCACTTTGTAATAAACTAATTTTCATATTTTCCTTTCAAGAAGCTAAACAGATAAAATCTTATCAAACATTACCTTCTCTTCTTCTACTGTTTACTGACTCATTGCCTAGTTAAAAAAAACAAATCAGGGCTGGGCACAATGCCCGGCCCTGTAAATTATGTTAATTTTCTTTTCACTGATTGAACATTATTTATTAAGTCCAGCCACATATGCATCAAGCTGTTTCTGAACCTCCACACGTACCTTTTCGATGCCGGCTGCTTCCATCTGTTTCTGATATTCGGCAAGGCCTGTTTTTGCATCTGAGTAGCCTAATTCAAGAGGCCACCAGTACTGCTGATGTACACTCTGACAAGCTGCATACTCCGTTGCAATATTGGATGTATCCAAAACAAACCCTGCATATTTTTCAGCTGTATCGTTAGAAGCTATATTGTCCTCAAAAGTTTGTTTCCATGTATCATATGATTCCGGAGTTCCAACTGCATTACGGTTAAATTCAGTAGTACGAACTGCCCCCATACCAGATGGAGAATATAAGTCAGTATCCGTTATAGAATACTCTCCTTTATCATTTAAAGTATAAGTAGTACCAAGTACACCATAAAAGAATGCATCATAGACATCCCGATCACTAGTTAGCAAATCCCAAAGAGCCATTGCTCTTTCAGGATTCTTAGAAGTATTAGAAATAACCATACAATCCTGTGTATATGGTAGATGGGATACATTCTTCACAAAATTGGAATATTCCATCTTATAATCCGGATTCGTTCTTGAATAATCTGCAAGTTTGTCTAAATTATGCGTTTTCATTGCAGCTTTTCCATTCTGTAACTGTGTAGAATCAGTATCAGACAATGCTGATTTTGAGAAGAAACCTTTTTGATTCCATCTATTCATTATCTCTAAGAAATCACCTGTTTGCGCACATTCATAATATGTGAATAATTTAGGATTCTTTTGTGAAGGATCAAAGAACAGAAAGTCATTCGTAGATCCCTTAGATGATCTATATCCTAAAGAATACATATAAGTATCATCCCATTCAGAACCTGAAGAATAGATATCAAGAGGTTGCATCTCCTGATGCGTTGCTTTTACGATATCGCAATATTCCTCAACATCCTGAAAAGTTTCCATCTTTCCAGCCCAGTCTGTACCTCCCATAATATCGGTACGGTAAACAGGTCCATATGCAGAATAAGTAGCTAACAATGTAGGTACAGTATAATAATGTCCATTAACCGTAGCCTGCTTTAATGCAGATTCGGACTGCCTTGCAAAGTTCTTTGGCGCATAGGTTGGCCATAATTCATCAAGACTCATAAACGCACCCTGCTGTGCCAAAGATGAAAAGTTTAGCCATGTTGCACTGTAAGCTAAATCAAATTCTTCTCCTGAAGAGAACAGCAACGGATATTTGTTACGAAAATCTGACCATGGAATCCAGTTAACTGTTAAGGTACAATTCAATTTGTCTTTGATGATCTTATTGAAGTTTTCATCCACTTCATCTTGACCTGCCGGTCTATCCCCGACAACGTACATAACCAAATTAACCTCTTCGGAAGTATCCAGTTTAGCAGTTGCACTTGCATCCTCTGTAGCTTCCACGCTCGTTCCGGTTGGAGTTGCTTTACTGTCAGATGAAGAGGCTTTCCCACATCCTGCCAACATACTGACTGCCATTGTAAAAACCAATGTCATTGATAGTAATCTTTTTCTCATAAAAATCCTCCTTCTCACTAAAAAAATTTTATTATATCTCAAACCGATTATCCCTTTACGGAACCGATTGTGATACCTTTTACAAAGAATTTCTGTACAAATGGGTAAACAAGGATAATAGGTCCGGTTGCTACAACAGCCATCGCCAATTTTAAACTGCTGGACGGAAGATCCGCTACCTGAATACCTGCTTGCCCCGCTATCTGTGCCAGGGCCTGTGTTTTCTGCAACATATTATATAACATATATTGTAACGGATATTTAGAATCTGAATTTATATAGAGCATTGCATTATACCAATCATTCCAATAGCCAAGAGCTAAAAACAGAGCAACGGTTGCCATACCCGGTTTAAGCAGCGGCCAAATAATCTGGAAGAAGATTCTGTATTCTCCGGCACCATCAATTTTCGCCGACTCAATCAAAGCAGTTGGAATTACCGATACAAAGCTTCTCATAATTAAAAGATAAAATACGTTAAACACCCCTGGTAGAATCAGTGCCAACAAGCTGTCCTTTAAATGTAAATACTGGATATAATAAATATACGTACTAACCATACCCCCATTAAACAATGTTGTAAAATAAAAGAAGAAGGATAACACATTGCGATATTTAAAATCTTTACGGCTGATAACATATGCTGTCATCGTTATCAATAAAAGCCCCATTGCGGTACCTATAAGCGTGATGAAAATTGAAACTCCATAAGCATGGAGAATAGTCATTGGATTTTTAAAAATAATCTGATATGCCTGAGTCGAAAAATCTTTCGGCAAAATGCTATAACCATGAAATCTTATATACTGCTCCGATGTAAAAGAACCGGAAATCAAGACAATGAATGGAATCAAACAGCTCAATGCTATTAATGAAATCACGGAATAGCAAACTACATAAAAAACTTTGGACGAAGTACTTAATTTTATTTTTCTAGGCCTAACTGCCATAGTTTCATTTACCATTTTTCTTTCCCCTCTCCTAGAATAACGCATAATCTGAGTCAATTCTTTTGACAACGGCATTAACAATCATAATGATGATAAAACATAACAACGATTGATAGAAAGATGCCGCTGCATTCATACCTAGGTTAGCATTCTGCAGTAATGATCTGAATACGTAAGTATCAATAACATCTGTTGCATTGAAAAGTTGACCGTTATTTCCCACAATCTGATAGAACATTTCAAAATCTCCGCGTAACACACGACCAACCTGTAATAATAGCATTGTTATAACGGTTGGTTTAATACATGGCAGCGTAATATAACGAATTCTTTTAAAAATAGTAGCTCCATCAATGTCTGCCGCTTCATATATTTCCGCATCTACACCAGTTATTGCTGCTATGTAGATGACCGAATTATATCCACACCATTTCCAGGCATTAAACAGACAAATGATCCAAGGCCATATGCCCGGCATGGAATACACATTAACACTTTCACCGCCCATACTTTTGATGGCGCTATTTAACATACCTGTTTCATAATTAAAGATTGCATATACAAATGTACCAACAATTACCCATGAAATAAAGTAAGGTAAAAATATAAGGGACTGGGATACCTTTTTAAATAGTTTGTTTTTAATTTCGGTAATGAATACAGCAATAATAATCGCTAAAAATTGAGATGTAATCAAATTCAGCAGATTGTAAAGTATTGTATTCTTTGTTATCAGCCAACCTGTACCAGATGAGAACAGATATCTGAAATTCTCCAGACCATTCCACGGACTGCCAAATATTCCGAGATTAAAACGATAATTCTTGAAGGCCAGAACCAGACCAGCCATAGGCAAGTAAGCAAGTACTACAATCGCTATAATTGCTGGTAATACCATGATGAACAATGCGTGGTTTTTTTTCACTTCTTGCCCAAAGTTTCTCAAGTGATTTCTCATTAAATTTTGCCCCATTTCTAAAAATTCTATAAACAATTTCTGAAATCATTATATAATGGGAGTATACGAATTGTTAGATATTAAACTTACGATAATAAGGAGAATATTACGTTTATGTATTTAATACAGGACTAACTGCGACCCAAATAGCAAATCAAAATCTAGAGTGAGGAAAAAGCCGCAATCCTTTCAAGTTCCTGGGATTGCGGCTTTTATAGAATTCAACTGTAAAATTTTAAAAATAGTTCCTGAATATCTTACCTATAGCAGACTTTCTTCCAACTGTTCTAAGGTCATTGCCGGAATCCTGATATAAACCGTTGTACCTTCATCTGGCATGCTTTCATAGGATACTCCATATTTATCTCCATAACAGAGTTTTAACCTAAAGTTAATATTCTTAACTCCATATCCATTATTAAAATTCGGTGTGATTTCATCCAGAATACAACTAAGCCGTTCCTGCTCTATTCCTGGCCCATCATCGCAAATCGTAAACAAGATGTCTTCTCCTTCCTTAAAAGCACTGATGGTAATATTACACTCTATGATGTCCGGATATTCTGCGATACCATGCATGATAGAATTTTCCACAAAAGGTTGCAATATAATATTCAGACAGGCAAACTCCCTAATTTCCTCCGACACATCAATTTCCAAATTCACAGCGCCTGCAAAATGAACATTTTCGATATTAACATATGCCTCCACATGCTTCAACTCATCATCAATCCTGATAGCCGTCCTGCCATGATTCAGACTGAGGCGATAAAATTGCCCCAGATTTATAGCTATTTGAGCAACTTCATCTGCACCGTGGTTCAAAGCTCCCCAATTAATCAGATCCAAAGTATTATATAGAAAATGTGGGTTAATCTGTGCCTGCAATGCTTTCAGTTCTGCAGACATGATATTTTTACCAAGTTTATAATGCTCTATCATCAAACGTCGCAGCTCACCTGTCATATAGTTGAAGCTCATATAAATTTCATCAATTTCATCACCGGTTTGGCCGGATTGCGTCGCCAATATAGTATTCAAATTTCCACTCTCTAAGCTTTTCATCTTCTGATTCAAGTTAGCGAGTCTGTTAACGTAATAATTTGACAGGAGATAAGAAATCCAATATATTGCTCCTCCCAGCAGTATGATAATCGATACCAACATCCACCAAATGAATCTGCTCTGCTCTTTATATTCTTCGATGGGCACCAATGAAAAAATCTGCCAGTTATATCCATTAATTTTCTGATAGACGACGTAATAGGATTTGTTTCCAAGTCGCAACTCATTCCATGAATCTACTTTATTATCTGGAAGTTTATAACTTTCTGTCAGCGTACGGTATTCCTTTTCATCTGAAGCTGCCAACAGATTTCCTGATTCATCTAACAGATAAACCAATCCTTTCTCAGTACTTTTGGCATTCAATAGCACTTTCTCTAGATTACTTAAAAGCACCTCAACCTTTGTTACATAAGTATTATCTCCACTTTCTGTTTTTACATGAATGGCTTGAAATAGCGCTATATAAGACTCTATTTGCGATGGATGGGAGGATTTTTCTTCATTAATCACAGCAAAATACATTTTTCTTGTCTCAACAACATCCATTAACTTTTCATAATCATCCCGTTCTTGCAGGGAGGATTCCGGATAAAAATAATAATTATTGTTAGAATAAATCAGATTGTCTGGAATATAGAGTCCGATCCGATAAGAGGGATTCGCAATCTCAATATTACAAAAAGCATTATTGAGGGCATAATACTCCCTGTAATATTCATCCGGTTTTTTTTCAGTATTAAAACTGTCAGATGATAAAATATTATTCAATTCACCATTATCTGCCATCAGCTGAGCTATATTGTACATATTCATAATATAATTGGAAATAAAATTATCTGCCTGCACGCTAGACTGGTTAACCGTGTATCGCAACTGTTTCTCATAGTTTTGGTAAAAAACAAGATAACATAAGGCGTTGATTGTTATACAAATCAGTATAACTGGTACAGAAAAGGAATATATCATCTTTCTCTTCATCGGTAGATTCCTGTATCTTTCCAATATCCCTTTAAATCTTTGTTTCATACCATCTTACTCTCCCTGTACTCTGACGGCAGCATGCCTGTCCTTTTCTTAAATATCTTAGAGAAATAATTTGCATCCTGATAACCTACCATTTCTGCCACTTGATATAATTTTAAAAAGGGATTCTGTAAAAGTTCCTCTGCCTTTTTGATACGTATTAACTCTAAATACTGTCCAATGGTCATTCCAGTTTTCTTCTTAAAAAGGTTGCTCAAATAAGTTGGTGTCAGATAGACTACATCCGCCAGCAATTGAATGGTTATTTCTTTGTTCTTGAGATTATCATTCATATAATCAATCACTGTTTTGATCAAGAAGCTGTTCTTAATACCTTCCTCCGCTTCCTCTAGAACATACTTTATATGTTGCAGAATATACTCATGCATTTCTTCAATCGATTGGGCTTCATCCAAAAAGCGAATATCATAGTGTTCCTCTAATTTAGAATCATTTAAGTGCAGAGCTTTATCAGATTGTACTATGATATTATGAATCGTAAAATACAAATTTCTGACATAGAAATTCAAAATGGCACAATTCTCAATCAGTTTCTGATAGATTTCATCCAGCATTTCGTTTGCCTCTTTTTCCTTGCCAGCCAACAATAGCTTATGGAATCTGTTCTGCTCCTCTATAGGTAATTTTTCTTTATACTCATATGAAGTTTCATCATTGAATGCATAACTGTTCCATCCCTTATAAGATAAAGCTTTTAAAGCTTCCCTCGCTGTCTGATAAGATTCAGAAAGAAGTTCAAGTCCTTCCACCTCTTTGCCAACCCCGAGAAACCACTTTTCTTCTGGCTTTTTAATAGAAAGAATGATTTCACAAAGCTGTTTCTTAAATCCGGTATCCTTTAAATCCAGATTAACATCTCCCGATAAAAGAAAAACAAAAATATTGCTGTCTATGGAATCCACCATGAAGTGTAACGACTTTTTCTGAATTAGTTCATCCACTTTATCCTGACAAACCTTTTCAAATTCAATTGCATTTCGAATTTCTTCTTTTGCCTTCAATAAGCCAATATAGAATATTGTATCATTATCCAGAAACTTACCACGTTCAAACAGATGCAAAGCATTGATGGCACTTTCTGCATCTGATTCATTAGGCTGTAATAGAGAATGTAGTACATTAGCATTTTGCTTGTTAAGACGATAGACAGATACCACTGCTTTCTCGATCGCTTCTGACAACTCCGGTATCGCTATTGGCTTTTCCACATAACTGATGGCACCAAGGGAAATGGCAGACAACAAATACTCCTTATCAGAATAGCCGCTTATGAATATAATTTGACTTTCCGGCAGCTTTTCACGGAACCTAGTGCACAATTCTATTCCGTTCATCCCCGGCATTCGGATATCGGAAATGATAATATCCGGTTTGTAATCCTCACAAATAAAAAATGCTTCTTCCGCATTTTCCGCACTACAAACCTTATCCACTCCAAGCTCTTTCCATGGTACATGCATCTCAATCCCATTTCTGATGACCTGTTCATCTTCAACTATAATTGCGCGGATCATCTGAATCCTCCTTCCTATCACTGACCAGAAATTTCAACTTCTATGATGCTTCCTGTACATCACTACATATAAGAATAGCAGAATCAGTTTGCTTTATTATACAAGTTCTACGCAATATTTTAAAATGAGAGAACGCAATTTCCCCTTCAAAATTGCTTAATGAAGTAATCAATAGTTAGCTGTCCTGAGCTCAAATGGCATTCATATTCCATCTGAAGCATAAAAAATATGCTAATAATTTACCTATTATCTTTCAGATTACTAAAAATATTGAGCCGTTAGGCGACATTACCTCAGTAATAATTTAAAAAAATATTTATATCCTATAATGGTTTCTTTCTTATACTGCAATTTCATATCAACAACTGCTGCTCTTGGTATTCCTCTATATCCAGCTCTTTGCCTTCCAACTTCATAAATTGTTCCATACTATAATCAAGGATTTTTGCTTTTCGCTCAGTAATAATCACTTTGTAAAATTCTTTTTGCACCGGAAGCAGTGTTGGAGTTTCATCAATAATTGAACTGATTTCTTTCATATTAATATGCGCTAAAACTCTATTCAACGCTGCGGCGCAGTCTGAATTTTTCAGCGAAGAAATAAATTCAAAATAGGATATCTTCTTTCCGTTTTCCTCAATAGAAGAGGCAGGAAAAGTATAGATACGCTTGTCAATGGCATCCTCACTGCTTAAAACAGATTCCATATCGCCAACTGCAAGCTGGGGATAGAGACAGGAGCCGCAATCGTAGACAGGAGCAATTTCAGCAGTTTTTAACTGTTCATCTACGAGAATTCCCCAATTACCATTGTGCCTGTCAAAATTGCCGAGCAATGCATCGGCAATAAACATGTCCCAAAAGAAATCCCGGAGCTGGTCTGGCGGCAGAAGCGTCTGCTCATCAATTGCCTGTAAAATAGAAGAAAGTTCCTTACCATACCCATTCTGTTCGCTGTTGATACAGGTATTTTTTAGGTGGGCAAACTCAAGAAGCCTCTTGCCTCCTTCGGTAAAATCCTTGCAGGCTACCACTACCTTTTCTTTTCCCCGTGGATCGGTATAGGTTCCCAGCAGGGTTTCCTGTGTTTTGAATCCAAGGGAAGCAAAGACATGGCAGGCAAGATATTCACTGATGCATCCATTGGTATAACTCATTGCCTTATTGCGGCTGGGAGCCGGTGGGAATTTCAGCATATAACTGCTCCCCTCATAAAGAATGTTGATCTTATTTCCGTTTGCTCCACCATATGCTCTGAATTTATTTACTTCACATGAGGTAAAATCAATCATGAATATCCTCCTCTCCGCCCAGACCAAGATATTTGTCACGCAGATAGCCGGCCTGCTCTTCCGTAATTAATCCGGACCAGAGGTCAGCGTTAATAGCTCCATATAATTCATCCCATAAACAGTCAAGGTGCAGAACCTGTTCCTTCTCACCTTGTAAATAATCCTTGATTGCCTTTTGGGTACTGCCAGATAATTCTGTTTCCAAGTATGTTTTTCTATTTGGTTTTCCATCAGATTTGTTTTCTGTCGGTTCAGACTCCAGTTCCAGAAGTTCCTCTATGGTGAGACCAAGTGCCTTGGATAGTTTGAAAAGTGTTCCCGCACCGCACCGGTCAAGATGTGTTTTTCCGGAATAAATATCTGCGAGAGTTGCCCATGGAACCCCGCTGATTTTTGATAAACGATAGCGGGATATGTTCATATCCTGCATAAGCTGTTGTATTGTCATTTTTATCACCTATTCTCATTATATCGGTGTCCCGATACGATGTCAAGGTTGGATGGAGACGTACTGCCAACAGTAAAGTCCTTAGCCCTTTGTATATCTTTATTCTATCTGCCACTTATAACAAATATTGAAAATTATGTTGTCAAATAGTAACTTTCACATATCTTCAATAATGTACCAGTGATGAAAATGGCAAAAAACAAGGCACATTCTCATCACTAATATCTGCCCCTGATTTACCAAGTGACCCTTCCATATAAGTTAAAATAATAGCCAGAAGCATTCGTGTCGGTATCTTATTTATTAAGGAGGATTTGAACCGCTGACCTTTTCAATGCCATTCAGACATTCTCTCTGCCAAGTTATCTTTTTCCCTATCTCTAAAAGCAATTTTAACAGATTTTTCCTAAAACTATCCTATGTCATCCGTGGAAGAGCCAAAAAAACGGGGCTAAAAATCGCATTTTTTAGCCCCATTTTTTGCTCATTTTTCAGTCAAAAACCACAACATCTTGTGGTCTAACCCCTGTTTTTCTTATTCAAACCACAATACGTCATCATTATCACCGCTTCAACATGTGTGGTATAAGAAAACATATCTACAGTGTCTTAAATGAAAGCATTAGTTCAAGGAAACAGGTCAACCGTTTTTTAGCATTTTAGAGGATTTTACTTTTCGCGGGAACTTATCGAGCATTATTGGCAGACAGTAACATTCTCATCCTGTAAGTCATTTCCTATTTCTTGAATAAGCCATTCAAAGTTTTCGCGCCAACATGCTTTCATATCAGCACCTTTATTCTTCCAGATAGCTTCTGGTCCAGAGGCTCTATCTAAATCAATACCGTACATTCCATTTTCTGGTTTTAGTACCTGTGCAGTTCTGTTTTTACCACATTGATAGCAATTATTTATATTAGCTGATTCGACGATTACAGCACAAAAATTTTCCATGGAGCGAACTTTTAAAACTACTGACAACTTGTGTTTGTGAAATTCATCTTCAATATATTCGTGTTTGTTTATAATGATATATCTCTTGTATTCAATCTTCATTAGTTCCTTAGCATATAGCAGCGGAAGGACTTTTTCAGGTTTCAGGATATCATTCCCTTCAATCAAACAGAGCACAACATTTATATCTTTAATTTTGTAGACATATATATCCTCAGCCACTCTTTTTGCTTTACTTAAGATTTCATCAACACCACCAACGGAGATCTCAATATGATAATTCTTATTAGGGGTTTTCAACTGGTTAAAGCTAGTCTCTTGAGAAGAGCAACCATCATCAAATGATGTATCATAAACATATATGCCTCCCGGTGAATTTAATTCTATCGTTTTCTTCATAATATTATGTGGCTTTAATTCCTTACCATTTGGATTAAATCCATATACATACGCGTGTGAGTTAGAAGCCTTTCCGTCACCCCCCATAGTGACAAAATTATAGCATGAATTTTCTATTGCTCTAACCTTGTTATATTTATACCATTTGTCATAAACAACATTA
>Ga0316604_10001305_pt1 | contig 22655 bp, 22 predicted proteins | sample OWC_soil_day20_C_FD_207650 | JGI IMG/M metagenome (GOLD analysis project Ga0316604, IMG submission 207650) | Wetland soil microbial communities from Old Woman Creek delta, Ohio, United States - OWC_soil_day20_CT | ecosystem: Environmental > Terrestrial > Soil > Wetlands | place: USA: Ohio...
CAGCACTGATTCTCATCGCTATAATGCGCGCTCGTTTTGGCCAATTAGCTCAGTTGGTAGAGCAGCGGATTGAAAATCCGCGTGTCCGTGGTTCGATTCCGCGATTGGCCACCAAAGCATTCCAAGCAAAGACGGCAACCCTAACAGGTTGCCGTTTTTGTTTGCGGCGGACTAAAGTCCGCGTGCCGGTTCAATCCCGGCTAAGGGAGTTAGAAATCCGGATTTATTTCTCCGGTCACGCAGTGAGATTCTTCTCGCTGTATCACGATTAAAGATTCAAGAAGGTCCTGGCTTCCGCGCTCAATTCCTCCAATGGGATTTTCAATTCTTTGGTGTAGATCTGTCTCAAGACTTTGACTCGTAATCGCTCGAGAGCGTTTTCGAACTCGACTATGTTGTCGCAGCAATCGTAGGCAGAAACATAGCCTGCAATTCGGTTCGAAACGGACTGACCAAGACTGGCGAGCGTAATTCCACGGGCAAGTAGTTCTTTTGTAGACCCCATCTCAAGTATGCGTTTCCGTATGGTGTCTCGTTGGTTGTCCAGGAGCCGCAAAGAGTATCTGTCGCCCAGTTTACAAATGCCAAGTCCTAGAAACTCAGCTGCATCGGCAGGGGGGTAGATGACTGTTTTGCTGCCATGGGTCAAAAGCGGAATTTCTAGTTTCAATTTATCAAGCAGATGCCTACATACATCGAGAATCTGCTTACATCCATCTTCTGATGTGGAGAAAAAGATGAGGTCGTCTGCATAACGTACAGCTGGAATGCCTCGATCTTGAATTGCATAATCGAATGCCCCAAGAATTACGTTCGAGAAGAACGGTGAGAGTGGCATTCCTTGCCGAACGCCACAGCCCTGAGCAATTCCAAGATTTTCAACGATCTTGCGATTGACACGATTTAAAGGACCAATCTCGCAATCGATCGCGCCTTCCAAGATTCCATGAAGTGATCGTTCTCGAACAAGACGCTTGACTGCACTTTTAAGAATCTCACGGTCAATTCGATCGAAGAATGAGCAGATGTCAGTCTTGAGAACCCATGGGTGCTTGGTTCGTAGTTTGCACGCTTCTTTGGCGGCTTCCTGTACTCCACGCCCCTTTATGAAGCCGTAACTAATCCGGTTGGCTAATCTATGGCCATAGCGGTCGGATAGGAAACGAAGGAGTGTTCTTTGAACGATACGGTCACGTACCGTCGGAACGCAGATTAGGCGATATTTGCCATTTGGCTTAAGTATAGGGTGGGCTTTGAGCGGGCTGAAGTCGAAAGCACCGCGCTTAAGCGTCTGCAGAAGGGTTCTAATCTCGCCCTTCGGATCGATGCTGAAATCGTTGAGAGTAACGCCATCAGTGCCTGCTGTATTGCGTGACAAAGTGCGAGTGGAATAGAACAACTCGCGCCAACTACGGCGTAGTTGGGAGGCTGTAAGCAGGTTCTGAAGGGCATTAGTTGTCGGCATGGTATGTGGGCACACGCTGGTGTTGATCCCCTGGGACCAGCGCAAACAAGAGCCCGGCGGACCCAGAGTCCCTGACAGCCTCGTGCGAGGCGGAACAGGTTCCGTTTCCGACCATGACGCGCGTGCGATCGCTCGCCGTTGCGCCATTGTGCCGCTTGGTAACGTGCAGCGCAACCCGCAGAGATGCCAAGTGAGCGCTAGACACAGCCGTCGCAGCCGCCGAGATGTTAATGCTTCTCATTTGCATTTCGATGCTCCCATCAATTGAGGTTCCAAGCCAATGGGCGAGCGCCAATGCGCAAACGAGGCGCCAACCGCGTCCCCGGAAACCCGGGAGGCACAACTTGGCACTACTCGACGTCGCGCGCGCGCCCGCAGCCCCGCGATCCGGCTGCCCTGCACGTTGTGTATTCGCCTTCCCAACAGCTCCCAGGGTAGAAGACGAAGCCAAGAGCCCGGCGGACCCAGAGTCCCTGACAGCCTCGTGCGAGGCGGAACAGGTTCCGTTTCCGACCATGACGCGCGTGCGATCGCTCGCCGTTGCGCCATTCGGCCGCTTGGTAACGTGCAGCGCAACCCGCAGAGATGCCAAGTGAGCGCTACGTGCTCGCTAAGCATAGCATGCTTATTAGCTCAAAGTAATAAATGATGCCTGGGTATCTTTTGTGGTTCGGCATCTTCTTCTGTGGCAACAGACAGGCTGCGAAGTCTTTGATCGAATGAAGAATGCGTGCATAATCCTGGCCGACCAGTCGGGTCGCTGCCGCCATCTCGACTGGCTCTAAACGGAGAATAGGCAGCGAAGTCTGGACGCCGCTTCCCGACTCTTCATGAGACGAGTGGCACTGATGAGAAAGGAGAGGCTATGTCCGATCTTAAATCAACAGGTCCAGCACCTACGGGTCGCTCAATGCTTGAAGCTTCGGCAGCGTTTACGCTTTTGATGTCCAACGGCATTGATCCGATTCTGGCCTTCGCGCTGGCTGTTGGTGCGACATATCTGTTGCACCGCTAGGCCGTAGGGGTTGTGGGCGCCCCTGCAGAGCTTTGGCTCTGCAGGGTTGTGCTTGATCACAAGTGACCCACTCAGATTCGGTGGCAACAGAAGCGGATCTCGTTACAAAAAAACCCAAACGGCATCAGCCGTTCGGGCATTTTGATACTTACTTACTCCGCCACAGTTTGCGTTTCTACTGCCGCCTGCATCGCCGCGCTGACCACGTCGGCCACCGCTTGGCTGGCTTCGCGCAAGCCAGCATCGGCCATGTGGGCGTAACGCTGCGTCACCTGTGGCGAGGCGTGGCCGAGAAGGTGCTGCACCACGTACAGGCTGGCTCCGGCATTGACCGCCATCGACGCGTAGCCGTGGCGCAAGTCGTGGATGCGGATGTGCGGCAGGCCGGCGCCTGCCAGCGCCCGTTCCATCGTCTTGCGCACATTGTTGATCGGCTTGTCGCCGCTGCGCCCCGGGAATACCCACGCCGACTTGTCGCGACTGGGTTGGGCAGCTAGCAGCGCCACGGCTGCCGCGTTCAATGTGACGTACCGCCCACGGCCCGACTTGGTCTTCGGCAACCACCACCGTCCGCTCTCCAGATTCACGTGCTGCCATTCGGCCTGCAGCGCCTCTTCACGTCGCACACCGGTCAACGCCAAGAACTTCAGCGCGGATGCGGCCGTGCGGCTCTCGTCGGCCTCTAGGGCGGCGAACAAACGGGCCAACTGATTCGCGTCGAGGCAGGTTGTTGGCTGGATGACTTCCCGGTACTGCTTGACGCCGGAAGCCGGGTTCTTGTCGATCACACCGAACTCGACGGCCTTGCGGAACGTGGCGCTGAGCAGAGCCAGGTGGCGGTTGGCCGTGCCGGCCGAGTGGCTGGCGCGCATCGCCGCGTGGTGCATCTGCACATCGCGCGTCGTGATCTCGGCGAGGCGCAGGTGGCCGAACCTGGGTTCAAGGTGCAGTCGGAATTTAGATTCGTCATCTTTTTTCGCGGAGCGCTTGCCCGACTGAATGGCGAAGGGCAGGTAGGTCTGGCGGACGAATTCGCTGAACGTCGGCATCGCCTTGATGCGATCCCGTTCTTCCAGCGGGTCGCCGCCGCGGTCGATGATGGCGCGCATCTCGGCCGCTTCCGCCCGTGCCTCGGCCACGCCGAAGGCGGTGCTGAACTGGCCGATTGGCGCGTAGCGGGTCCGTCCTGAAAGCAGCGTGTAGCGCATGCCGAAGCGCTTGACGCCGTTCTTGCCGACGGCCAGGCGCAGTCCCGGCATCACCGTGTCGGAGTACTCAGCCGACTTCGAGGGCGAGTCCGGGTCGTGCGCCGGCAGTGAATTGATGGCGCGGTTGTTGAACGGGAATTTCTTCTTGTCTTTCATAGTGGTCACCTCGAATCCAGGGAAAAAGAAGCCGCCACCGGCAAGAAACCGGCGGCGGCTGGCTGGACGGGCTGGCGGGTTGCCGACCGTCTATGGGGCTGTTGTGAACTCGTCCTTTTTTGGCTAAGAAGACACGCGGATATCGATGTGACCGCAGGACGAACTGGCGATCAGGCTAAAGGCGGTTGGCCGGCGCGGTTCAAGGCGAACAAATCCGCGTGTCGGAGCGCGCCGTTTGCGACAGCGCCATGCATCAGGTCAAGCGGGGCTTGGCTTTCGCGGCAGTGACCGAGCGGTGTGACACCTGCTTGCCAGCGGCCGCCGACAGAATCCCGGCAATTGGCGAAGCACTCGCACGGGATCAGCTGAACGTGGCCAGTAGCGCGATGCCGCCGAACTGGTCGCGGACGACATCGGTTACCGGATGACAGCCGACCTCGACGCCACCGATGTCGCTAACCACCTGCCGGGCGTGCGCCAGACTGTCGGTTAGCAGCCATTGCGTGGCGCCACCATGTTCAAACGCCAGCACCTGCACCTGAACCAGAATGGCCGGGTGCCGGCGCAGCAGTTCGATCAGGGCGAGCGCTTCGGCCAAGGGGCGCGGCCGGCCGGCATCGAATTCGACTAGGGAGCTACGTTCCAGCCAGTCAAGGACATGGTCATCTTGCATGCGCTCGAACAGGTCCCCAACGAAGGGGGCAAGAAGGGGGTCGAACAGCGGATCGGCCATGGTCAGTACTCGCTGCGCAACAGGACGGTCGTTGCCTCCCGCGTCGCTTCGGTGATTACGTAGCAGGTCTGGTCGCCGACCCGGTAGACGGAAAGCAGGCGGTTTCCATAGCGCAAGGCAGCCTCATTGGCTTGCACGTCCTCGGGGCTGAGGTCGCCCCAGTCACCGCTGACGTGGCGTGCAACCAGATCGAAGAGGCTGATGCCTGCCTGCTCCAGGCTGGCGAGAGCGGCGGGCGTGGCCAGCAACTGGCCGATGGCGAAGCGCGGCTCGCCGTTGTGGTGCGTTTCCGGCAGCGGGGTGTCGATGGACACGGTCATGATCGAGTCTCCAAAATGAAAACGCCGCCCAGGCTTGAAGGCCTGGACGGCGGCGGGTGAGGAAGTAAAGAAAGGGGAGGGCCAGGTCAGGGCGGTGGCGAACTGACAAGGTCGAGGCAGTGAGCGAGAAGCAAGGGGTCGGTGCTGTCGGCTTTCGGGATTAGGAGCGAGACACCCTGACCCTCGGCCCCCCAGCAGACATAGCCCTCCAGGACGCAGCCGAGATCGGCCAGCCACTCGGCTGGCAAGACGAAGTCGTCGTCGGCGACGTCGCCGAGCAGTGCGGCGACCGTGGCAAGCGTGTCACCCGGTTCGACCAAGATGACAGGCGCCTCACCTTCCGCGACCGGCACGCCGGACGTCTGCCAGCGTTGCAGGCAGGCAGCGACTTCCCGGCGCAACGGCTCTGGGAGGTCGGCTAGGTTGCTGTTACTGGCCAGGTGCCGCATGGCCGTGATCCGATTCAGCGTGCTTCGACGGGCGGCCTTTACGCCCCTTGCGCCCGGTCGGCCTATCATCGGCGTCAGCGTCGCCGGGCATCTCCTGACGGGTCATTGCCGCGATGTCCGCCGTCGCCTCGGTGTTCCGCCGTCCCGGCTTGGTGGCCGGAGCATAGGGTTCGCCTGCTTCCTGGCTGAGCAAGCCCGCCTTGACCTCGAACCAGCGGTCGGCGATCTGGTAGCGGTTGGGATGTTCGGCGGCACGGGTCAGGAAGCCCAAGGCTAGCAAGACAGCGGTCGCGAACGGCCCCTGATTCTCCGAGCGGCCAGTAAAGGCTCGGGCGACCGTCTTCGCCAGGATGGGTTCCTGGCGGTCGTCGGGTAGGCAGCGTTCGATGGCATCCAGCGTGACGATCTCTGGCGACCAACAGCCGCCGCCCGAATTCGAGGTGATGGTCAGGGCCAGTTGATCGCCGGCAGGGTCGCGCAGGAGACGGAAACCGACTTCGCCGCCATTGCGGCCGAGCTTGCCGGCAGTACCGCAGGTGATGGTGAGCCAGGGGATGATATTTTCTGAGGACATTGGTTTCTCCAGAATCAAGTGCAGAAAGCAGAACGCCCCGATGACCATGGCGGTCATCGGGGCGCTTGGGATTGGATAAGGGGCGCGTGAGGATCAGTCTCGTCGTCTGATCGGATCATCTACACTCAGCAGCTTCTGAACGGCAAGGGCGGTGAGGGCGGTCGCGATGGCTTCAACGACGGGAACGAGGACGATGGCAGGAAGCATTGGATCTCCTTTGTAATTGTGAAAAGGTGTACAGGGCCTGTGTTGGTCGTGCGCCTCGTCAATAATATTCAGATAATCAGTGGAGGCTGTTCGGCCAGGCCCCTGTCATCGCTATTGGCTATTGCGCCTCTTGGCTGTTAGGGGCGTAACGGAAGGCATTGATGAACAATCCGCCAAGGTAGTCAGAGAGGCGAACGGCAGCACCATGCATTGATGTTTTGGACGCCATTTCATCGAGCGCTTCTTCGACGAATGTTTGGCGGCAAACATTCAGCAAATGATCGGCGTAGGTGGTTTCTTCGGGGAACTGCCCGAATTTTCCGCTGATGTTGGCAACGACGTTGGCGACCGTCGGCATCAGCCAAATGAGGTCTTCTGCATTTTCAGGCTCTGCATGCGGGTTTTGTACCCAGTTTCCTGTTTGGGTGAGTTCGAAAACGTTAATTTCGTAATCATCATTGATGCCGAATACGATATCGCCATTTGATACGCAAGACTCCTCATGTTCGGCGGCAAGAATGATGGGATGAGTCCTTCCAAGCGCGGCGGATTGTTTTTGTGTCTTGGTTACCCAGTATGTGACGGCTTCCTTATTTTTAAACATGTGATTTCCTAATGATTGATGTAGCAGAACACCGTGCTGCTAGCTCTGCTACAACTGATGACTATTCATCGAGTGAATGGGGCCTGCACCTTCAATGGGCGCTGATCGGAGGCTCTCGCTACGGGACGGCAGGCCTACAAAATTGGCCTACGTTTTCGCATAGATATTCGGTGGGCGGCGAGAATGCGACCGCCATTCGTTCGTGCCATATTGGATTTGCAAACGGCATTGTTGTTTGCTGGCTTTGGAGTAGAGATGGTCACATCTGCTCGGTTAGTACTCGGCGAGTGGGCATCTGTGCTGTTGTCGCTGGTGCCTGCTGCTGAGCGTATTGATCGAAGGCGCTGACGTAACCGGCAGCGATATCGTCATGCGTGGCCACCAGCCACTGCTGGTGGTTTCGGACCGCCCAAAGATTCGGGCGCGCACCGCGAACGCGGCACTGCCCAAGCGAAAGGGCACCAGTTTGACGTAGAAAACGTCGGACTTCTGCGTCAGAGCAGCGAATCTGGTGTACTCGGAGGAACTGGAGAAGTTCGCTTGCGGTGCAAAGATCGCAAGCAAACGGAGGCTGGAAGGCTTCCAATGCGTCGCGCAGGAAGTTTTCAGCTTCGGTTCGGGAATTCGCGATGAGACGTTCCCGGCCTTGCGTCTTCGGGGGCGCGGCATTCGGATTGAATTCCGAGATGTCGCGGTTTTTCAGATAGTCGAGTACGATGCCCTTGCCTTGCCCATCGAAAAACCACCGACAGAGATTGGCGTAGTACTCGGGGGACTGCTTCTGGGCCAAGCTGGTCCAGGTGAACATTCGTCGGTCATCTTCGTCTAGATGGGCGATGTCGTCGTGATTGCTACATGCAATGACGTTCGCGTAGTTGCGGACGTAGAATTCGGGCACGTTTTTCGAGTTGATCAGCAGGTCCTGGCTGGTGATCCAGTGTTTCAAACGTGTCCCGACATCGCGATTCATGCGATCTAGTTCGTGTACGACGACCAACTGGGCGTTAAGTAGCCAGCCAGTAAAGTTTCCCTTGATTGCTTCAGCGGTCGGAAATGCGGTATTCCGGCGGCCGACCAGTTCGGCAAGCATTTCGCATAGAATGCTTTTGCCTACGCCTTGTGCGCCGATGATCAACACCATAAACGCCCACTTTTTGGTCGGCGTCTGGATCAGCGAAGCCGCGGCATTCAGGAAAAAATGAATGGCGACGGGATCATCATCAAAGATCAGTCTGACCAATTCAAGGAAGGGACCAGGGTTCCCCGGTGCTGGGGTGATTTCTGGAGGCTGCCAAGTGTTTAGGCAGAGTTGGCCGTTGAACAGTACGCTTTCTGTTTCGCCAGGGATAAACACTAGAGAAGCGTACTGACGAATTCCAAGAGTGGTCGTGTAAAGGGCTTCTTCCGTCCGCATGCGGTTTGGAATGTCACGCCAGTACATGTTGAGTATCGCACGCTCCTTGAACAGGTCACCGCTGATTCGGTGTCTGAAGCGATCGAGAGTGGCGATATAGTCGAAAACGTGAAGCCCTTGATCAACGGTCCTTCGGATCAATTGATAGGCTTCCGTTCCCGGGGTGGGAGGAGTGGGCGTAATGCCACCTCCCGGGAGACGGAGATTGGCCATGCGTGGTCCTGGTTGTTAAAGAGCGGTGCCGCGTTGGGTTGGTTTTTTAGCGCCGCGACTGACGCTACTTGCTTTTGGTGCTTACTCGTAGAGCGAGTCGATCAACTCTTGAGCGAGTTTTTCATAGCGCTGCTGGGCGAGGTCATTTGCCTCAATCTGGGCAATTTCGCTTTCACTCCAGAAAATCTGACGAATGGTTTCTGGAACACTTGGACCGATGTGCGTACGCAAGCTATCTGCCAGTGAGGATGAAACTCGCTGGAGCAAACCAGAAAACTCCAATTTGTCACCTTCTGCGTAGAACAAGTGTTTCAGCGGACGTTGGCTTTCTGTACTGCAGCGTCTTGCTGGCACGTATTCAGTCATGGGCCACAGTTCGGTTATGCATGCAGGCGTCTGCTCGTCCTGTTCAACGTATACCGTTATCCCAACGTGCGTGAATTGCGTTCCTTGTTGCAACAACATCAGACCAGCCAGACTGAGATTGGGTGCGAAATGACCGCTGGCTACTTTGTGTCCTGGTGCTTGGTAAGTGAGGTTGACCGCAAATTGTGTATCGGGGACTTTGGCGTTCGAATTAACGCGGAGGACGTTGAATTCAAACGTTGACTTGCCTGTGTTCTTAGAGAGGGCCTTGTTTTCAATCATCGATCATGCTCCTGATAAAAATTGCTGGAACGGTCAATCAGCTGACCGTTTGCACACTCTAAAATCCATGGGCACGTCGTTGCGTTCATGACGCGGATTTACAAAACCAGGAGGGTGGTGGAACCTTAATGTCAGTAGATGAAGGATGGTTTTCTCGGCTGCGCGAAATCTCGATGCCAATTGCTATGCAGGTGCTTTGCCTACGTACGTTGGGTTTGTCGCAAGGTGTGGTTGGACAATTGCTAGGCTGTGAGCGGACAGCGGTCCTCGATTTTGAGCATCAGGGGCTACTACAATGCGCCGCCATGCGCCTGGAGCGTAGTGGTATCGATTACGAGTTCGATCTTGAGAAAATCGGCCAGGCTGCGCTTCGGGGTCTGTTAGACGTTAGCGCCTGGGTTCCCGCTTCTTCTGCCTATGAGTTTGTCTGGGAGCCGACGGACAAGATCTTTTCTGTTGTCATTGGGCCGGCTGGGAAGCTCATGGCTGACCATGAGCCGTCACGTCAGCAATATCGATTAGTAATAGAAGAAAATTTCTTCGATTGGTTTGGGGAGATCCGGAAAATCTTCCTCTCTCCGCAAGCAAGGAACGAGTTGCTGGTCCTGTTGCCATTGCTAACCAATGGCCTTCCGCGTTGGACTATCCTGCAAGGCAAGCCACCGCTTGTCGGTCGAGATGGCGCCTTCCGCTTGCTCGCTGCGCTTAGTGCCCTAGGCCTTGGTTATCGAGATTCTGGGCATCGCACCAAGTTTTTCTCGAACTTAGTCTGGGGTAACGAAATGCTCTTCGAGCAGGTTGCGGTTGCCGGGGCCTCCCCTCTTAATCGATCTTCTGATCCTGAGATGCTTCGCCAGGTCAAAGGTTTGGCGAATGACACTTTGGTCATTCGCCCAGAAGCAAGCGCTGGGGGCGCTCAGTTGGCACGAGCCCATGTGTTTTCTGCAAATTTTTCGAGTGCTTGGCAGCAGAATCCGAATCGTTTCGATACATGGTCGATTCGGGATCGCAAACAAGACGCAGATGACGTTGCTGACGCATTACTTTTGCTGATGACTTGCACGTCGGGCATTTGTGTCCGAATTCCGCTGGCACCTCGGCATGCTGATAGCGGCCAGCATGACGTTCAAGTCCTTGGCCCGAAGCAGTGGATCGACTTCCTCAGTCAAGGGCATGGCGCGCAGCGTAGCAAGATTATATTTGAGCCCTACCAACGGGTGAAGGACGGACGCGGTCCGCTCTGGCATATTGATGAGCCTCCACGATATGTCGATCTGAAAAAACAGCTTAGTTTGGCTAGGCAAGCAAAAATTTGACTGCTGGCTGACGCAGGTTTTGGATTTCTATCTGGATATTTATTTGTGATTTTCTCTACTGACTGAGACAGACAGACGTTATTTGATTGGCTGTGTCAAAAGAGATAAGCCTTCGGCACAGATGCCGAAGACTTATCTCTTCAAGGTGCCGTTACAGATTGCCGCACCGAAAGTGCGTTTCCATATTCGTCTAGCAGAACGACTACAGGGTGGCGTCCGCGCTTACGATCTGCTCGAATTAGTCCGGCATTAGACAGCCGGGTCAAGGCATCAAATGCTGCATCGGGTGACACAAAGAACCGCTTTAGCGCCCAGCTTCCCAGTGTCACCCTTGGTGAGTTGGCCAAGGCTGATAGAGAGGCCAAAGCGATTGCAACGGCCAGCGTCTTGCCTGGGAGTTCAGCAGCTCGGGATAGGAAGTGCATGGGTAGTGACTGAATAGAGGTGCGACGAACGAGGCGGAGACCAAGTTTTTTCTGGGGGCTTGGGTGCGGTGCTGCTGTTGTCATATCTGACCATCCTTTCTGATTGGTTACGATCGGATGTTTTGTAAATTCAGGCGAGCAGCCACATCTTCTGGCGTGGCTTGGTTTCATGTCAGTGCGATAGCGAGTAAATTAGTGCCTTTTGCCCTCACCATCAGGAATTCCGCAGTTCATGTTTGAACAAGCCTTCAAAAATATCGACGACGCCCTCTGGAAAGAGAGTGGTTGCACCACCGAACTGGACTACACCGAGCAGACATCATGGCTGCTCTTCCTCAAGTATCTGGATGGCCTGGAGCAGGATAAGGCCGCCGAGGCCATGCTTGAGGGCAAGACCTACAGCTATATCCTCGATGCCCCCTACCGCTGGGAAACCTGGGCAGCGCCCAAGGATGCTGACGGCAAGCTCGATCACAACAAAGCCCTGACTGGCGACGACCTAGTCGATTTCGTCGATCGCAAGCTCTTCACCTACCTGCACGGCTTCAAGCAGCGCGCCAGCGGTCCCAACACCATCGAATACAAGATCGGCGAGATCTTCGGGGAGATCAAAAACAAGATCCGCAGCGGCTACACCCTGCGCGACATCATCGACCACATAGATGAACTGCGCTTCCGCTCTCAGATCGAGAAGCATGAGCTTTCCGCCCTGTACGAGGAGAAGATCAAGCGCATGGGCAACGCCGGGCGTAACGGCGGCGAGTACTACACGCCTCGCCCCTTGATCCGCGCCATGATCCGGGTGACCCAGCCCAAAATTGGCGAGCGTATCTACGATGGTGCTTGCGGTTCGGCTGGCTTCCTTTGCGAAGCACATGATTACCTCTCGGCCAAGCCCAACTTGAGTACCGCTGACCTACAGACGCTGCAGGAACGCACCTTCTACGGCAAGGAAAAGAAGAGCCTCGCCTACGTGATTGCGATCATGAACATGATCCTGCACGGCATCGAAGCGCCCAACATTGTGCACACCAACACCCTGGCGGAAAACCTGGCCGACATCCAGGACAAGGACCGCATGGACGTGATCCTTGCCAACCCGCCTTTCGGCGGCAAAGAACGGACCGAGGTGCAACAAAATTTCCCGATTCGTACTGGTGAAACCGCCTTCCTATTCATGCAGCACTTCATCAAGATGCTTAAGGCCGGTGGCCGCGCCGCCATCGTCATCAAGAACACCTTCCTCAGCAACTCGGACAATGCGTCCGTTAGCCTGCGCAAGCTGCTGCTGGAAAGCTGCAACCTGCACACCATCCTCGATTGCCCGGGCGGCACCTTCCAGGGGGCAGGCGTCAAGACCGTGGCGCTGTTCTTCGAGAAGGGCGCACCGACGCGCAAGATCTGGTACTACCAGCTCGACCCCGGCCGCAACATGGGTAAGACCAACCCGCTTAACGACACTGATCTAGCCGAGTTCGTCGAATTGCAGAAGACCTTGGCTGATTCGGACAAGAGCTGGACGGTCGACGTCGAAAGCATCGACAAAACCAGCTATGACCTGTCAGTGAAGAATCCGAGCGGTGGCGAGGCAATCACCCACCGCAGCCCACAAGAGATTCTGGACGAGATCGCCGCACTAGACGCTGAGAGCATGGAAGTGCTGGCTAATATCCGAGCGATGCTATGAAGGCGGGATGGGTAACAAAAACCATCGCGGACGTATGCAGCGTCGTTAATGGCGGGACACCGAAGACGGGCGTTTCAGAGTATTGGGATGGGCCTCACCAGTGGATCACTCCCGCCGAGATGGGCAAGCGGAGTACTCCGTATGTTGCGGAGACTGAACGCACCATCACGGATGCCGGAATGCAGAACAGCTCGGCACGCTTGCTACCGCCGCTTTCGGTCATTTTGTCTTCACGCGCGCCTATCGGCCATTTGGTAATTAACACCGAACCGATGGCCACAAACCAGGGCTGTAAAGGTCTGGTGCCAAGCGATAGGTTGGATCACAAATTCCTTTACTACTACCTGAGCAGCATTATTCAGTGGCTGAACGACCTTGGAACAGGTGCCACATTCAAAGAGCTTTCCGGCGGAAAGCTCAAGGAAGTAACGATCCCGCTGCCGCCATTCCCCGAACAACACCGCATCGTCGCCATCCTCGACAAAGCCTTTGCCGGTATCGCCACGGCCCGCGCCCATGCCGAGCAAAACCTCCGGAACGCACGTGCGCTTTTTGAAAGCCAGCTTCAGGCGGTGTTTAGCCGGCGGGGCTCGGGGTGGAAAGAAACAACACTCGGCAACGTTTGCGTGTTTGAAAACGGTGACCGAGGGAAAAATTACCCGAATCGTAGTGAATATGTCGAAGCGGGGGTGCCTTGGATCAATACAGGACATATTCAGCCCGATGGGACTCTCTCTGAAGATGAGATGAACTACATCACAAGCGAAAAATTCGATTCTTTGCGAAGCGGAAAGATTCAACCAGGGGACTTGGTCTATTGCTTGCGTGGCGCCACGCTTGGAAAAACAGCACTTGTCGATCCGCTTACTGTTGGGGCTGTCGCGTCTTCGCTAGTAATTCTTCGTCCAAGCCCATCGTTGAATAATCGTTTTCTCTACTATTTCTTGACGAGCCCCATCGGTCAAGGACAGATCAAGACTTATGAGAACGGTGCTGCTCAGCCAAATCTTGGGGCCAAAAGCGTCGCAAAATATGCAATTGCACTTCCAGATATCGCTGAGCAAAAGAGAATAGTTAAGGATCTCGATTTGTTAGCGCTTGAAACCCAGCGCCTCGATTCTCTCTATCTGCGCGAAGTTGCTGCACTCGACGAACTGAAGCAGTCCATGCTGCATCAGGCTTTCAACGGCAATCTGTAAGGACTCTCAGAATGGCCACCCAGCGTTACTCCGTCACCCCCCACCCGATCGAGACCTTGTTGACCTGGGTAAAGTCCGGCGAGATCGCCATTCCGGAAATCCAGCGGCCTTTCGTATGGGAAGCTACTCGAGTTCGCAATCTGCTTGATTCGCTGTATCAGGGCTATCCGGTGGGTTACCTGATTGCCTGGCGCAACCCAACGGTGAAGCTAAAGGATGGCACGGCCTCGGCGGGCAAGCGCATCTTGATCGACGGGCAGCAGCGGGTCACGGCCTTGATGGCTTCGCTGTTGGGTGTGGAGGTGCTGACCGAAGATTACGAGACCGTCCAGATTCGAATTGCCTTCAACCCGCAGACCGAAGGGTTCGAGGTGAGTAACCCGGCCATCCGTAAGGATGTGGCGTGGCTGCCCGATGTAGCCAAGGTGTTTGATCCGGGAACAAGTGTTTTCCAGTTGGTGAGTGAGTATTGCAGTGCCAATCCGGGATGTTCTCAGGATACAGTCTTCAAGGTAATCGAGCGGCTGCGCGGCATTGTGCATAACCACGTGGGCATCATCGAGCTGGCGGAAGACCTGGACATAGAGACCGTCACGGAAATCTTCATTCGCGTGAATTCGGCCGGTGCCCAGCTCTCGCAGGCAGACTTTGCCATGTCGAAGATCGCAGTGAATGAGACCTACGGCGGCAATGTGCTGCGCAAAGCTATCGACTATTTCTGCCATCTGGCGGTGGCACCGGACTTCAAGTCCAAGATCGAGAAGGGCGACACGGCCTTCGTCGGCTCGGAGTTCTACGGCAAGATGAAATGGATCTGCGATGTGAATGACGACATCTACGATCCCACCTACACTGACATGCTACGCGTGGCCTTCACGTCAGAATTCGGACGCGGCAAGCTGCAGGATCTGGTGGCTCTGCTCTCCGGCCGCAACTTCGAGACCAAGCAGTTCGAGGAAGCCATTGCCGAGCAGTCGTTTGCCAAGTTGAAAGACGGCATCCACGCCTTCATCAACGAAACCCACTTCAAGCGCATCACCATGATCCTGCGCTCAGCGGGTTTCATAACCAGCGACATGATCAGCAGCCAGAACGCGGTGAACTTTGCCTACATCCTCTACCTGCGAGGCCGCAAGGAGGGCGTGCCGGCGGCGGAGCTGGAGCAACTGGTGCGACGTTGGTTTGCCATGTCGGTACTGCGTGGGCGTTACAGTGGCTCGCCTGAGTCTCAGTTCGATTTTGACATCCGCCAGATCGAAAGTCGGGGGGTTAAGGCTGTGGTGGAAACGGTGATTGCCGCCGAACTCCCGGAGAGTTTCTGGACCGGCATGCTGCCTCAGTTCATGGCCACATCGTCGATCAAGAGCCCGTACTTCCTTTGTTATAAGGCGGCGCAGGGCAAACTCGGAGACAAGGGCTTCCTTTCAACCAACATCACCGTGACTGATCTGCTGCTAAACCGCTCAGACATTCACCATGTCTATCCACGCCAATACCTTAAAGGTCTGGGTTTCAGCGCCAGTACCTACAACCAAATTGCCAATTATGTAGTGGCGCAGAGCGAGATCAATATCGCCATCAGCGCCACTGCGCCCGATGCCTACTTTGCTGCGTTGGCAGAGCAATGCAAAGGCGGTGCGCTGAAATACGGTGGCATCACCGACGAGCAAACCATGCGCGAGAATCTGCGCATGAATTGCATCCCGGAGACCATGCTCGACGGCGAAATCAAGGACTTCAACGATTTCCTGGAAGAGCGCCGCAAGTTGATGGCGTTGAAAGTGAAGGCTTGGTTTGAGGTGTTGTGATGAACGAAGCCGAAACCCGCGCCGAACACATCGACCCTGCCCTGGCCGCAGCCGGCTGGGGCGTCATCGAAGGCAGCCGCGTTCGACGTGAGTACCCGATTACCCTAGGCCGGCTTGAGGGTGCCGGCAAACGCGGCAAACCGCTGACGGCCGACTATGTGCTGGAATATCGCAACACCAAACTTGCTGTCGTCGAGGCTAAGGCCTGGGACAAGCCACTGACCGAAGGTGTTGGTCAGGCCAAGGATTACGCCGGCAAACTCTCGCTCCGCTTTACCTACGCCAGCAACGGCCAGGGTATCTACAGCATCGACATGCAGACCGGTCATGAGGGCGAGCTACCCGCTTTTCCCTCACCCGAAGCCTTATGGCAGGCGACCTTCGCCGTTGAGAATGCCTGGCGCAACCGCTTTGCTTCTGTGCCCTTCGAGGATAAAGGCGGGTACTGGCAGGGGCGCTACTATCAGGACATTGCTATCGAGCGGGTACTCGCTGCGCTGGCAGAAGGTCAAGACCGGATTCTGCTGACCCTGGCTACCGGCACCGGCAAGACCTTCATCGCCTTCCAGCTTGCCTGGAAGCTGTTTCAGAGCCGCTGGAATATCACGGACTGGAAATCGGACACCGAGCCGACTCGGCGCCCGCGCATCCTTTTCCTGGCAGACCGCAACATCCTTGCCGATCAGGCTTACAACGCCTTTTCAGCGTTTCCGGAAGATGCCCTGGTGCGCATCTCGCCGGACGACATCAAAAAGAAGGGCAAGGTACCGAAGAACGGCAGCATCTTCTTCACCATCTTCCAGACTTTCATGAGCGGGCCACCCAAGGATGGTCACCCGTCCCCTTACTTCGGCGAGTACCCCTCGGACTTCTTTGATTTCATCATCATCGACGAGTGCCACCGGGGCGGCGCCAACGATGAAAGTAATTGGCGCGGCATCCTCGAATACTTCGCGCCCGCCGTGCAGTTGGGTCTGACTGCCACACCGAAGCGCAAGGACAACGCCGATACCTACGCCTACTTTGGCGAGCCGGTTTTCATCTACTCCTTGAAGGACGGCATCAACGATGGCTTTCTGACACCCTTCCGTCTCAAACAGATCGCCACTACGCTGGATGAGTACGTCTATACCCCCGACGACAAGCTGGTAGAAGGTGAGATCGAGGCCGGCAAACGCTATGAAGAAGCCGACTTCAACCGGATCATCGAGATCAAGGAGCGGGAGAAGAAACGGGTCGAAATCTTCATGCAGTCTATCGACCAGAAGGAAAAGACTATCGTCTTCTGTGCCACGCAGGAACATGCCCTGGCGGTGCGCGATCTGATCAATCAAAGCAAGCAAAGCAGCGATCCAAACTATTGCCAGCGCGTGACGGCTGAGGATGGTGCGCTTGGAGAGCAATGGCTTCGTGACTTTCAGGATAACGAGAAGACCATTCCGACCATCCTAACGACCTCGCAGAAGCTTTCAACTGGGGTCGATGCCCGCAACGTGCGCAATATTGTGCTGATGCGGCCGGTGAATTCGATGATCGAGTTCAAGCAGATTATCGGTCGCGGTACCCGGCTCTACGACGGCAAGGACTACTTCACCATCTACGATTTTGTGAAGGCGCACCACCACTTCAGTGATCCAGAATGGGATGGTGAGCCGGTGGAGCCAGAGGCCTGCAAGAAGTGCGGCAATACGCCCTGCACCTGCGAAAAGAAGCCGCCTCAACCGTGTCCGGCCTGTGGAAATCAGCCCTGCTCATGTCCGAAAGAGCCGTGCCCAAAATGTGGCAATCGGCCGTGCACCTGCAAGAAGAAGGCAAAGGTAAAGCTCGCGGACGGTAAGGAACGGCAGATTCAGTTCATGACGGCGACCAGTTTCTGGCACCCAGACGGAACCCCCATGTCCGCTGCGCAGTTCATGGAAGCCCTATTCGGCAAGCTGCCTGAGTTTTTCAAAGACGAGGATGAACTGCGGGCGATCTGGAGCGCACCTGATACTCGGCGCAAGTTACTAGATGGGCTCGCTGAAAAGGGGTTCGGCAAAGATCAGCTAGCCGAGATGCAAAAGATCATCGAGGCCGAGAAATCAGACCTATTCGATGTGCTGGCCTTTGTCGCTTACGCGGACACACCGCTAACCCGCGAGGAGCGTGCAGAACGAGCGAAGGTTGTAATCAGCCAAGAGTTTGGCGACAAGCAGCGAGCCTTCCTGACCTTCGTGCTCGCCCATTACGTAAGTGCTGGCGTCGATGAACTCGATGAAACCAAACTCGGGCCGCTGTTGAAACTGAAATACAACAACGCGATTGCGGATGCTTTTGCTGACCTTGGTACGCCAGATACGGTGCGAAAGGCATTCGTGGGATTTCAGCAGTACCTTTACCTGAACTAAAAAGGTCTTAGGTTAGGTAAAGTCACGTAATTGAAAATTTCTCGTTTAGCATTAGTTGAAGATGTCAAAAAAAACAGTTTCTAAGTTTATTGTCCTCGGGCCTCGGCTTACAAAAGGGCAGTTCTTTCTTTCAGAGTTTTGTCTGTATTTGGCTCAGTTTGCAGTTTTCTTTTTGGTTACCTCGTTAATCTCAGGGTTTCTCAGTGACGAAAAGGCGCTGGTGAGTTTCCTAGAATCAAAGATTAACGACCATACGATGCTGGAACTCGGTATTGCGTTTGGTTCTCTGCTCATGGTTCTTGGACTCATAACACTTCTGTCCAAAGGTGCAACTAATTCTGGATCTGCATTTCTCCACCGGGTAGGCGACGAAATTCTTCATGAGTGCCCACGCCTGGTTTCTGCAACAGGAAGCACCTTAGGCGGGACGCTGGCTGCTGCTGCTCTGTACATAAAAAGCCATCCACAAGCAGCATCGGGGGGAGCAGCCTGGTGGCTTGCGATGTCTCTTTTCTTCAGTTTTATTTTTTTTGGCATGGCTTCGTCCTTGAGTTATTTTCTGAAGCGCTCGTCACATATTAGTGATGAATAGGTGTTGTAGCAGGCCAAGGCCTTAGGCGAAGCCTGGGGGGGATAGAGGAACGATATGGCTGATCGGATTACATGTTCCTGCGGGGGCAATAACCCACGGTGCTTCAAGTGCGACGGTCGGGGTTGGATCGATCGGGTAATCGAGGAGCCATCCCTTAAGTTACCGCCAGTTCGTAAAGAGCTGATCATGGTGGAGGGGGGCGGGTATTCGGCGGGTTGGCTTGGTTCGCTTCGCCCGCTAACCCAGAAAAATAGAACGCCGAAAGTTGAGCAGGTCCCAGTCGATGAAGCAGAGAGGGCAACTCAGAAAAAGACCAGGCAAAATAATGAGCACGTAAAGTGCCCAGACTGTGGTCAATCGGTGTTTGCGAAGAACCTAGACAAACATCGCGCCAAGGTCCATCTGCCTACAGTCGCTGGTAAAGCTGAGGCGCAGAGACTGGTTGCGAAAGTGACTCGTCAACTGGAGAAGCGCTCACTTATATGTGACGTATGTGGCTTGCAAGTAGACCGAGCGACGCTCGATCGGCATCGCCTGGATGCGCATGGCATTCAAATTCCGTCAAAACAATCGAAGAAAAAGTCGAAGGACAAACCGACTGGTGCAGTGGCTGCAAGGCAGCGCACTCTGCGGGCGCTGAGCGACGAGCTAGTTGAGATGCGAAAAAGGCTGAAGAGGGCTTCACCCGATGAGGTTCATGTAGGTCTGAAGCTGAGAATCAGCGAGCTTGAACAAACTTTGAAAAAATCGAAGCGGCCGAAAAAAAAGACATGGTCGCCGTTTTTATCTGGCTCGTTCGAGTCTGCAAAGCGCTAACCCTGACGCACGATGGGCAGACAACATGAATGAAATAGTCGAAGCAATTGCACAGTATGCGCTGGCGTACAAAAAGCTCGAGGCCATTCAACGAGCAAATCCTGCTTTGTTGCCGCGCGGTGACCAAAAAACCGGGGTTATTGCTGAGTTTTACGGCAGGTTATATGCCGCAGAACGATTCTTCCCGGCTACACCTGTGTTCGGGTCAACAAGTGAACACGCATGGGATATCAAGATTCCTCAGCCGAGCGGTGACTCGCTGAAGATCCAGATTAAGGCAGTGTCGGCCCATGCCGAAAAGAGTCGGATATCACCCATCCATTCCGGTTGGGACGAACTGTGGCTGATGCGCTTAACAGAGGAGATGGTTCCTGAAGGATTTTGGGTATATCGCAAGAGTACTTGCCCATGGGCTTTGAACAGTCAGAAGTCAAAGACGATGCCGCAACGTGGCAAGCCTGGGACGGGGTCGGTGGAGTTGCGAAATGGCGAAGACAAGTTGGTAGAACTACTGGACGTGATAGCTAGAGCCAAGCGAGCCGCGGAGAAAGATCAATCTCGATAACACCTGCCCCCTGCAGTAGAACACATCACTCAAATAAAAAGGCCCAAATCGGAAGTGTTCGCACGATCCATTGGCAAAGCTAAATGAACGACTTCACTGGGCACGCGAGCCCAGTGACATCCATGGTTAATTAATAGAGGGGTCTTATGGCTGATACTGAAATTCGTCTCAAAATTTGGCGCGGGGACCAAATTAAGGCGGAACGGCTTGCAGCTGCAATTCTTCATATTGAAGGTTTCTCTTCAGTTGATCCGCAGTGTCCGCTGGGGGGGCCGGATGGCTTAAAGGATGTTCTCTGTGAGAAAAACGCTTGGAAATATGTTGCTGCTGCCTACTTTCCTACATCTGACCAGACGTTCAGCAAGGTACAAGACAAATATCTTCATGATCTCGTCGGTGTGACGCAGAACCGCGCAAATGGATTGATTTTCATCACAAACCAGGGGCTGACTCCGTCGGAGAGAAAAGTATTGGTCAAGCTTGCCACTGATCAAGGGCATACGGCATTGATTTATCATTTGGAAAGAGTACGAGCCATCTTGGATAGTCCTTCGGGGTATGGGGTCAGACTCGAGTACCTTGGTATCGAAATGGAACTCGAAGATCAGTTAAGTTTTTTTTCAAAATGGGACCAGTCATTTTCTGACCGCCTGCAAGAGCAGAGTCTTCTCATCATTCGAGAGATATCTAAGAAAATTGATTCTTTGGCCGGCCCGGCCGAAGTCATTAGTCAGCAAGTGTTTGAGTTCGCCTCTGCAGCCAAACAGACGATTTCGGAATTAGGGGAAATCCTTTCCCCCAGCAATAAGAGCTCTTTTCAGTCCTCATTCCACGGGTGTTCAACTGGGCAATTAACCGTCGACGAGTTATGTCTGCTTCACAAGGCGTTGCTGTTTGATGCGCCACAAGGCACCCAGCTTGGGGTGCTTCGCAACCGCAAAGTTTGGATTGCTGGCTCTAGCTCTAGGGTCGAGGATGCTACGTTTATTCCTCCCGAGCCCGGCCTTGTCGCTCAATTGCTCCGCGAACTTTTACAGCAGTGGCGTGATGCCTACTCCTGTCTTGAAAAAGATTGCAAGTCAGCCAAGCTTGATTCGATCACTCGATTTCATCATGGATTCCTCAATATTCACCCATTCCTTGATGGTAATGGTCGACTTGCGCGATTCATTCTTTCGCAACAGGCAAGCGAACTTTTCGGAGTTAATCGTCGAGTCGTTATTGAAGACCGGCGTCCATATTTTGAAGCTCTGCGTAAGGCGGATGACGGAGATTACGCAGATTTAACAGCCGTCCTAACCCAAGCTATTTTTGGGGTTGAGCTTGTTACCGATGGTCCTTGCAGTATGTCTGGCATGCCGTGTTCAAACTGTAAGACCGGCGTTCTAGATATTATGGAAAGTGAAGCGGGGGTTCAGTGCAACAATTGCGGCTTCTCTATTTACATGTAAATTCGATATGGTGAGCTGAAGGAGTTGCTATGTATCTGGGGATTGAAACTAGTACAGGACACGTCTACGAAGGTAATTCAGCCCCCCGGTTTGCTATCTCGCCGCGTCCAGCGATTAGTCTCGCGAAACTGATCGAGACTGAAGCGGATTGGCAGCGGTTGCCGGCAAACATGGCTTCGACACCATTCGCCTGGGTCTTCCGCGAGGACTCATTTGACCCCGTCACGCGTGTTCGGCGTGGGCGTCTGTACGAGGCGTACGGCAACGTACAGCCTGGCTCCTTTCCTGTGAGCGCACATCCGACAGATCACGACACTGTCCGGGAGATTGCAGCAAGCAGTCAACTGACAAAGAGCCTCTACGCATACCAGCCATGCCAGACACTCGTGGCACGCGCTGACCATGGCCTCGGCACCGTCCTCGCACTCGGGACTGGTCGCGCATCCTCGGCATGGCGCGTGATCCAGGCAGAGGTGTTGGTGGATGACGACATTCTTGTCAGCCTCAAGGCACTGTCTGCATTTGGCATCCTGCCAGCAGTAGCTCATGACAGAGTGCCAGAAGGCAGTTGCCAAAGCGTTCAGCGCGCTGTCGATCGAGTTCTGGATGCTGCGTTTCGAGAATCCCCGATCTCCATCATCGATCATTGCCGCAATGCTGTGCAGGTGGTCTTGTCGAGCTGGATGGTTCAAGCCGGCGAGGACGAAAAGATGTTGGGCCATGACCTCGACGTGGTCTGCAAGGCTGTGGAGTCCAAGTTCAGGAAGCTGGCTGCGAGGGATGCTGCAAACATCGTGCGGTTGCTTCACTCGCGAGGTAAGGCCAACAAGCAGGAGACGGAGAGCCTGCGGCTTGCTGTCGAGGAAGACGCAGAGCTATCGATTCAGGCCCTCGGCTTCATTCTGCGTGAAGTTGGCTGGGCTGCTGCTTGAGCCACGAAATCGGCATCCGGCAATCCGCCGGTGCCTTTTCGACCGTTGTTTCGGCAGAACCGGGATTGTCCGCAGAGATCGGCTGTTGGGTCTGAACAGCCGAATGCCGTCGGCTTGTCGGCTCAATCCCGGTTTTCTGCCGGCAGATCGCGCTAGACTGGGTGAACATCGGGTGCGGTTCAGAGTACAAGGCACCGGCAGTGATGTGGAGGAGCATTACTGCCCCGGAGGGTGGCGGAAATCGCCTCGTGGAGCATGCCAATGACGGAGTGTCCCGAGCGTGCTATCTAGGGTAAGATAGCGCCCAGATTCGTTGGGTTGGGTTGAGCCCAATGTCATGGGTGGTGGTCTTGAAAATCCGCGTGTCCGTGGTTCGATTCCGCGATTGGCCACCAGAATTATCCTTGTTCGCAAGGTAGAAAAAGCCAACCAGCAATGGTTGGCTTTTTTGCTTTTGGGGTACCCGATGAG
>Ga0316604_10001306_pt1 | contig 22627 bp, 20 predicted proteins | sample OWC_soil_day20_C_FD_207650 | JGI IMG/M metagenome (GOLD analysis project Ga0316604, IMG submission 207650) | Wetland soil microbial communities from Old Woman Creek delta, Ohio, United States - OWC_soil_day20_CT | ecosystem: Environmental > Terrestrial > Soil > Wetlands | place: USA: Ohio...
GCATCCTGAACTCGAACTCGCCCATGTAGTAGCCATCGGCCTTGAGTTCGGCGTTGCGACGGAAGAGATGGGGGACCGAGCCAAACATCTGGTAGGCTTGGTAGCCGACAACACCGGCTCCGACGATGATGACCGCCAAAACAGCGGCCGCAAATCTCAGCTTCATCCTCCGCATCGTGTCGCTCCCGACCATATCTCTTGGCTGGAGCCGAGGTAGGAACCCGGCGTACAGGCCGCAAGAGCGGGCGAATGACGATGGTCGCAGCTCGCAGACGGCGTCGGTTGCGACCTCGCCGAGCTAGAGGGCATCCTGCGCTTGACTGCGTTGCACGAAATTTCGTTCGTTGCGTCTTGCCTTTCGCGGCCATTCGGGCGAAATCGCCCGACCATGCTGATCATTTCCGATCTCACCTTCCGCATCGCCGGCCGCACGCTCATCGAAGGCGCCTCCGTCACCATCCACGACGGCGCCAAGGTCGGCCTCGTTGGCCGCAACGGCACCGGCAAGACAACGCTGTTCAATATCGTTGCCGGTGAACTTTCGGCCGAGAGCGGTTCGATCGACCTCAAGCGGGGCGCCCGCATTGGCCGCGTCGCGCAGGAGGCGCCGGGGTCGGACACGTCGCTGATCGACTTCGTGCTGGCCGCCGACACCGAGCGAACCGAGCTGATGGCCGAGGCCGAGACGGCGATCGATCCGCACCGCATCGCCGAGATCCAGGTGCGATTGGCCGATATCGAGGCGCATTCGGCCGAGGCGCGGGCGGCCACCATTCTATCCGGCCTCGGTTTCGACGCCGCCGACCAGCGCCGCCCCTGCGCCGACTTCTCCGGTGGTTGGCGGATGCGCGTGGCGCTCGCCGCCGTGCTGTTCACCGAACCGGACTTGTTGCTGCTCGACGAGCCGACCAACTATCTCGACCTCGAAGGCACGCTCTGGCTCACCAACTACGTCCAGCGCTACCGCTACACGGTCGTGCTGATCAGCCACGACCGCGATCTGCTCGACAGCGCCGTCGACCACATCTGCCACCTGGCCGATGGCAAGCTGACGCTGTGGAAAGGCGGCTATACGTCGTTTGCTCGCCAGCGGCAGGAGAAGATGCTGCTGCAGGAGAAGGCGTACGAGAAGATCGAAGCGCAACGCAAGCACCTGCAGGCCTTCGTCGATCGCTTCCGTTACAAGGCCAGCAAGGCGACACAGGCGCAATCGCGCATCAAGATGCTGGAAAAGCTCGATATCGTCGATGCCGTCGTTGAGGACAATGTCCGGCCGATCAGCTTTCCAAACCCCAAGGCCAAGCTGGCGCCCCCCATTGTCACCTATGACAAGGTCGATCTCGGCTACGACCCGGAAAAGCCGGTGTTGAAGCGTTTGACGTTGCGCATTGACGACGATGACCGCATCGCTCTCCTGGGCAAGAACGGCAATGGCAAGTCCACGTTCGCCAAAGCCCTGGCTGACCGCCTGGCGCCCTTCTCCGGCAATATCGTCAAGGCGGGCAAGCTGGAGATTGCCTTCTTCGCCCAGCATCAGCTCGACGAACTCCATCCCGACGAGACGGCCGTCGCCCACGTCCGCCGCTTGATGCCGGACGCACCGGACGCCCGCGTGCGGTCGCGCGTCGCCCAGATGGGCCTCGATACCAACAAGATGGACACGCCGGCCCGCGAGCTGTCGGGCGGCGAGCGGGCCCGCCTTCTCCTCGGCCTTGCCACTTTCCACGGGCCGAACCTTTTGATTCTCGACGAGCCGACCAACCATCTCGATATCGATAGCCGCGAGAGCCTGATTCAGGCGCTCAACGACTTCGAAGGGGCCGTCATCCTGATCAGCCACGACCGGCATCTGGTCGCAGCAACCATGGATCGTCTCTGGCTGGTGGACAAAGGCGGCATTACGCCCTTTGACGGCGACATGGACGACTACAAACGTTTCATTCTATCCGGCCCCGGTGACACCGACCGGGGCGGGCCGAAGGGCGATGAGCAGAAGCTCACCAACGCCGACCGTCGCCGCCTCGCCGCCGAGCGGCGTATCCAACTCGCTCCGCTCAGGAAGCGCATCCAGGGTATCGAGGTCGACATGGACAAGCTCAGGAAGCTGATCGCCCGTATCGACACGGCGCTCGCCGATCCGGCCCTGTTCACGAGCGATCCGGCCAAAGGCGCCAAGCTTTCCAAGGAACGGGCGGACGCCCTTCGCGGCCTCGATACCTTCGAGGAAGAATGGCTGATACTGTCGGCCGAATACGAGGAGGCTGAGGCGGCCGAGGGCTGATGACCGGCCGGCCGCTTTTGCATTGCGGCACGAGCCTGTATCGTCAGCCCGACTCGATCCACCGGACCTCCGCCATGACGACCGCCTTCACCCCTTTCGACATCGCCTCCTTCGTCTGGTTCCTTGCCGTGTGGGTCGGGCAGGCGTGGCTTACCGAGAATAGCCCTTGGGCCAAGCACTCGCTGACCCATTTCATCAACATCGGCCGGCATGGCTGGGTGCGGCAGGCGGCAACGCGCGATCTCCGCATGGTCGACACGGCCATCGTTGCCGGCTTGCAGAACGGCACGGCATTCTTCGCCTCGACGTCGCTCCTGGCCATAGGTGGCGGCTTCACGCTGTTGAACTCAGTCGATCACGCCGTCGGCGTCGTCTCGGCGCTATCCGAGCTGACGGCCACCAACCGCATCGCCTTCGAGTACAAGGTGATGGGCCTGCTCGGCATCTACGCCTATGCCTTCTTCAAGTTTGGCTGGGCCTACCGCATGTTCAACTTCGCCTCGATCCTCCTCGGCGCGTTGCCGCCGCCGGCCGAGGCCGACACCACGGACATGGACAAGGCGGTGGCGCGGGCGTCGTCGATCATCGTGGTGGCCGGCACCAACTTCAACCGTGGCCTCCGCGCCTTTTTCATGTCGATTGGCTATCTCGGCTGCTTCCTCGGACCGCTGCCGCTGGTCGTCAGCTCGACCTTCATTGCGGTGGTACTTGCCCGCCGCCAGTTCACCTCCAACGCCGTCAAGGCCATGAGGAGATACGAGTGACCGACGTCGATCCACGCCGCGTCAAGGCCGGCCGCATCCGCGATGTCCTGCTGCTGATGGCCGCCGAATCGCCCTCTGGCAAGCCGATCAACCCGGATGCCGTCGCCCGTGCCATCGCCGGCAAGAACGAGAAGGTGTGGCGCCGCCTGATGAAGCCGATCAAGGACGAGGCGGCGCGACTTGCCAAGGACGGCAAGGTCGTTCTCCTGCGGAAGGGCAAGCCGGTCGATCCCGACGGCGTGCGTGGCCTCTACCGCATTCGCCTCAGGGCCGAAGGAGAGCCGATGCCGGTCTACGAGGCGCCAAAGCCGGACGACGATTTTCTGTCAGACGACGACGATCTTCTGCTGGAGGGGGACGACGACGCGTAAGCGCCTCACGGGCTTGGCAACAGCGCGTCGGTATAGCCGCCGAAACGGTAGGCGACGAGACCTATCCACTCCCGGATGGCCATGTCGGTCATGGTCAGCCCTTCGGCGGCGGTACGACCGCCCAGCCAGTTGACGTCAGCGCCATTGCGATAGTCGACCGGCCATGCGACCACCCCTCTCCAGCCGGCAGCGCGGAAGGTCCCGATGGCGCGCGGCATGTGGAAGGCGGAGGTGACGAGCAGCCACTGTTCCTGTGGCTTCGGTTCGACGACGGCGAAGCTCGAGATGGCGTTCTCATGCGTGTTGCGCGAGCGGTCCTCGACGACGATGCGATCGGCTGGAACGCCGAAGGCGATCAGCAAGTCGCGGGCGATGGCCGATTCGGCGAGGTCGTCATTGGTGAACACGCCATTCGAGCCGCCAGAGAGCAAGACACGCGCCTCGGGATATCGCCGGGCGAGCTCGGCGGCAACGATCAGCCGTTCAGCCCCGTCGATGAGCTCTGCCGAATTCAGCTCGGTCGACAGGCCGGTATCAATGACCCCACCAAGCACGATGATGCCGGCCGGAGCCAGCGCGCCGGGGGTGGCCGGCACCGAGAAGCGCTGCTCAAGCGGACGCAGCAGCAAGGTCGGAGCGCCGGTCCAGGCGCAGATGACGAGTAAAGTAAGCGCGATGCCGATCAGCTCTGCGCCGCGCCGCCGCCAGCCGAGGAGTCGTAGTCCGGCGCCAAGCAGGAGCGCCAGAATCAGGGCGTTTGAGGGACGCAGGACCATGAACCCGAGCTTGGAGAGCACATAGAACACGCCGTTTGCCCCCGTCTCGAAGCCGTCTGAGCACCCTGGTCACTGGGGCGTCAGCACCTTGCCAGGCACGTTGCCGACAGCGCCGTTATAGGAGATCTCGCACCATCGCGCGTCAAGCAGGGCGAGCTGGGCCTTGCGGCTGCCGAATTGCCAGGTCCCAAAGGGAATCTCGTCGCGGCACCAACGCAGCACAATGCCAGCGGCGTCGCCGGGAATGGTGCCCTTCTTCGCGGCCTTCTCGCTCATGTCGGCGTAAAGCGACGTCGGCTGGCCGTCACGCAGAGCATAGGTCATGTCGTAGGGACTCGCCGATTGGGCCAACGCAGCGCCAGCCACAAGGCCGAAGCTGGCCGAAAGAACCACCATCCTGAAGCCGGTCAATCTCGTCCTCCCGGCCGACGCACGGCCCCTGCCTTCCCCGGCATGGAGATGACCCGAGGAACGCAGGGCGGTCAATCCGTTGATCGGCCTAGAACGTTCGTCGGCTATGCTGAAGCATCAGCCGACAAGCGAACGCGCCATCGGCGGATGTCGTCGGTTGAAAAAGAAAGGGGCGGCCCATCCAGGCCACCCCAACGTTTCAGATGTCCGAAGCGGTCCGGACCACTCGGCCGACGAGACCGTAGGCAATGCCTTCCTCGGCACTCATCCAATAATCGCGATCGGTGTCCTTCTCGATGCGCTCGACCGGCTGGCCGGTGGCGTCGGCGAACAGGCGGTTGAGGCGGTCGCGCATCTTGATGATTTCGCGTGCCTGGATCTCGATATCGGTGGCCATGCCACCGGTGCCACCGGACGGCTGATGCAGCAGAAAGCGGGTGTTCGGCGTGCAGAAGCGACGCTCTTTTGGCACCGACACGTAGATCAGCGCACCGGCGCTCGCCACCCAGCCCGTACCGATGATGTTCACCGGGGCCGGCACGAAACCGATCATGTCGTGGATCATGTCACCGGATTCGACATGGCCGCCGGGCGACGACACAATGACAGTGATGGGATCGGTGGCGCTCGCCTCGGCCAGCGCCAGAAGGCGAGCCGTCACGTCCTTGGCCATCTCCTGGCTCACCTGACCGGTGATCAGAACCGTGCGAGACTTGAAGAGATACTTATCGACCTGGGGGGCGGCAACCGCCTCCTTGGCCTTCTCGTCCTTCTCCTCTTCCTCGTCGTCGAGGCGGACGTATTCCTGATCCTTGGAAATCATGTGGACCTTCTCGTAGGTAGCGGCCGCGACGAAGAGATCGGGCCTCGGGACTCGCAAATCCTAATGGACCCCATTGGTATCCCATCAGGGGAGCAGACGGCAACCCGACCGGGTGGACAGGGTGAACGGCAGGCTCATTGCTCGAGATAGGTACGCAAGGCGACAAGCGACAGGTCGCGCGTGCCGGTTTCCCGAAGCAGACACCCGGTCAATGCTCCACCGTAACCGGTTCCGCCGAGCCAAAACCCGCTTTCAATATCGCAGGTGGTGTCGCGCACCGTGATCCAGGCCTTTTGACCGGCCTTGAGTTTGTCTTTCGCCTCACCATCGAGGCCGGCAAGCAGCGCCTTGTAGTCGTCGTTGAGGCGCTCGTCCCAGATGGTCGACTCGCGCTCGAGACAGGCGCCCATCATGACGGTATTGTCGTTGCCCGGCGCGGCGAGGCAGGGGTCGGACACGACACCGACACAGCGAAGCGCGCTTGCGCCCTCGTCTCCAGCCTTGGCGATACAAGTTACGATGACCTCCCGGTCGGCGTCGGTCGGTTCGGCCGGGTTATCGTCGTCCGCGCGAGCAGCGCCAACACAGGCCATGACCAGGGCGAAACAAAGAGCGACAGTCCTACGCATCCGCGTCCCCTAACCTTCCGGGCGAAGCCGCCCCTCAAGAAAAGCCCGCCATTCGCGGACTGAACCATTGAAGACATTGCGATCGACCCGGCCCCGGATGCCGGCAACTCGCCCACCTTCGGTATGCTGCCAGAAGTTCCAACGCAAGCTGGGGTCGCGGACGACCGGGTGGCCCTTATAGGAGGCGATCCAGACGAGATGATCCGGGAAAGCGCCTCTGAGGCGGTCGTTGTAGAAGCTGATCGACGTGTAGATGATCGGCCGCTTGCCGTAGTAGCGTTCTATGGCGTCGAGCCAGGTTCGCACTTCCGAAATGATTGTCTCGCGCGGCGGATGGCCCGGGCAGGTCTTGGAATCGACCCACTCGATGTCAAGCACCGGCGGCAGCGCATAGGGATCATAGGGCACATGCTGCAGGAACCAGCTCACCTGTTCCATGGCTGGCCGGCAGAAATACCAGAAATGATAGGCGCCGCGCGGCAAGCCTGCCATGGCAGCGCCATACCAGTTGGCATCGAACTTCGGATCCGACCAGTCGCCGCCTTCGGTAGCCTTCAGCCAGGCGAAGGCAGTGTTATCGGCCACCACGGAGCGCCAGTTGATATCTTCCTGATAATAGGAAACGTCGATGCCCTTCACGGGATAATCGTCCGGTCCCGGCGGGCTGTAGTCGAACAACGCGCAAGCCGACAGGCCGACGGCGAGCGAGCCGAGAGCGAGCGGATTGATGAGACGGGCCGCGAGGCCGGCCCAGCGACCGACGCCGGCGAGCGGTTTGCCACCGCGTCGCCGCTTCCTCCGAAACGCCTTCTTCACCCAAACAAAATCCATGACGCGAGCCCGAGGAACGCCAGAAACCCCACGACGTCAGTCACCATCGTCACGAACACTCCCGAAGCGACTGCCGGATCGATGTCGAACCGTTCGAACGCCAGGGGTATGAGGATGCCGGCCGTTGCCGCAGACAACAGATTGACGATCATCGCAGCACCGATCACGCCTCCAAGGAGCATATCCTGGAACCAGAGCGCGGCCGCCGACCCGACGATCACTGCAAAACTGCCGCCGTTGAGTAAACCAACACTTAACTCTCGGCCGAAAACTCGCCAAACATTGTGTGCATCCAGGTCGCGGGTCGCCAGCGCCCGCACCGTCACGGTCATGGTCTGCGTCGCCGCGTTGCCGCCCATCGAGGCAACGATCGGCATCAGCACGGCAAGCGCCACCATCTTTGAGATCGAATCGGAAAACATGCTGATCACCGACGAGGCAAGGAAGGCGGTCAACATGTTGACCAGCAGCCAGACCCACCGCGTACGCAGCGTGTAGAACACGGAGTCGGACATCTCCTCATCGCCGACGCCGGCCAACGCGCGCATGTCCTCCTCCGCCTCGGCCTGGATGACATCCACCACGTCGTCGACGGTGATGACGCCGACCAACCGCTCCGCCTCGTCGACCACGGCCGCCGAGACCAGGTTGTAGCGCTCGAACATGCGCGCCACGTCCTCCTGATCGTCGGTGGCGAGCACCCTTTGCCGGTCGTCATTCATGATGTCGGCCATCTTGGTGACGCGCGGCGTACGCAGAAGGCGGTTGAGCGCCACCGCTCCAAGGAAGCGAAAGCCGGGATCGATGACGAACACCTCGTAAAACTCGTCCGGCAGATCCTTATGGTCCCTGAGATAGTCGATCGTTTGCCCGGCGGTCCAGAACGGCGGCACCGCGATGAAATCGGTCTGCATCCGCCGGCCGGCCGTCTCCTCGGGGAAATCGAGGCTGCGGCGCAGCGCCATGCGGTCGACCGCCGGAAGCTTGGCGAGGATTTCCTCCTGATCCTCGTTATTGAGATCCTCAAGGATGTAGACGGCGTCATCAGAATCGAGGTCGCGCACGCCCTCGGCCACTGCCTCGGGCGACAGTTCCTCGATAAGCTGGACGCGGACGGTCTCATCGACCTCGGTCAGCGCCGCAAAATCGAAATGCTCACCGAGCAACTGAATGAAGGGCACCCGCTCGTCGGCCGACAGCGCCTCAATGATGTCGCCGACGTCGGCCTCATGCAGATCGGCGGCCAGCGCCGCAACGGTGTGAGCGTCGGCCGCCTCAATTGCCGCCTGGATAGCGTCGAGGAAAAGCGGATCAAGTTCGCCCTCCTCCGTCCTGAGCGGCGGCAGGTCGCCGAGAATCGGCGTCTCAGGCGCGTCGGGCTCGGCTTCGGCCATGGCGCGTCTCTCCGTGGGTTTTGAGGTGGCGAACAGGTTGAATCGACAGCGACGGTCGGCATCGCCGGGCGGGAGTTAAGGCCGACAAACCGGACGGCGCAAGGGAGAAATTCCGTCCCGATGGCGCAGCGCTCCGTACCCCTTGGATACCCGCAGGCGGAATACGGATATATCCTTCCAAATCAGGGTGTTGGCTGAGGTGACCGGCACGAGAAACATGGCTCGATCCGCGCAAATTTGGCGCTGACCATCATAGACCGCCGACAGAACCTGAACCATCGCTAGGGGAGCTGCAGCCTAATTGATTGCGGTATTGCCTTCCGACCTCACCGGCCATGTCATCTGAAGCATGGCTGTCGCCTGCTCTGCAGGTACGGCGCGACTAAACAGGAACCCTTGCCCCTGATGGCACCCAAGCAGTTGAAGGGTCTCCGCCTGGTACGTTTCCTCAATTCCTTCGGCTATGGTCTTCATGCCCAACCCGCGCCCAAGACCGATCATGGCACGGATAATCATCGCCTGACGCGCGTCGTCCAGGAAGGAGGATACGAAACTGCGATCGATCTTGAGCTTGTCGAACCTCAGTCGCGAAAGCTGTGACAGGCTGGAATAGCCTGTTCCGAAGTCGTCGATGGCGATGTGAACGCCAGCGCCCCTGAGTTCGTCCAGAAGATCGGAGACAAGCTGCACGTCTTTGACGAACATCGACTCGGTGACCTCTACCTCCAGCTGCCTGGGCGAAAGCCCCGTTTCGGCAAGCGTATCCAGCATTTTCTTCCCAAAATTCTTGTTCAGGAACTGGGCGGGCGATACGTTGAAGGACAGCCTGACAGTGCGAGGCCATTTGGCGGCGTCACGGCAAGCTTGAGTGAACAACACGTCCGAGAGTTCGCCAATCATGCCGGTTTCTTCGGCCAATGGAATGAATTCCGTAGGCTGAATGAAAGTACCGTCGGATCTGCGCCAGCGCGCAAGAGCTTCAAAGCCGACGATGCGACCCGACGTCAGATCAATCATCGGCTGATAATAGGGCTTTACCTCGCCGGACTTGAGCGCCGCACGCAACTGCTTGTCGAGTTCCGCATACTTGGCAGTCGCCTCGTCGATCGCCGGGTCGAACCATTTTGGTTCGCCAGAATTCTCCTTTTTTGCGAAGGCAACCGCAGAGAGGGAGCATCGAAGAAGATACTTGATGTTCGCAGCGTCATCCGGATATCGCGCCATCCCGACGTAGGCGGAAACCTCGTAACAATGGTCATTGACCAGAACGGGGGCAGATACTTGCTTGATGACACGGCGTGCAAGCTTTTCCCAGTCCTTGATCAAAGAGCTTTCCGAAGCGGCGTAAAACTGATCGCCTCCGAGCCTGAACAGATAGCAATCGACAAAAATCTCCCGCAACCGATCGGCGACGACCATCAAGATCTCATCGCCCGCTTCATTTCCATAGACGTCGTTGATGTATCTGAAACCATGAATGTCGATCACCATCGCCATGTGGGGCTTTCCAGCCTTGTTGCCCTCCCTCAAGCGCTCAACTTCTTGCTTGAGGCCAACTCGGTTGGGAAGTCGCGTCAGCGGATCGTGCGCCGCGATCCACGACACATCCCGTTCGGCGCGGTTGCGATGAGCCACCTCTACCTTCAGATCGCGAAGCCGGCGATAGCCAAACACGAAGCCCAAAAGACCGACGACCAGCAAAGCCAGGAGCAATTCATCGATCTGAAAGATTTCGTGTTTTTCTAGAAGATCCTTGAGATTCTCATAAAAGTTCAGCCACTTGAAAGCGGCAAAAAGGGAGATGCCGATGAAAACGAGGACTGCTGCATCTCGGGTTGCTCTTCCCACCCTCAAAAGCCGCATCTTCACACCCCTGATCGCACATTGACGGCTTGAAACGCACATATCTGAATTGATAGATACAAAGAACGACAACCACAACAAGCATACTTTATATGCATAGGAGTCTTTAATTAATGTTTTACAATTTGAGTTGGCGTTTTTGGCAAGGATTTTGAGCCGATGAATCTCGCTCATCCTTGATGACGCACCAATTTTCTACGAAAGACGACCTGATATTAACTGAAAGAATGAAGTGGAGAGAGTACACAAGAAATAATATGCAATATTGTGTATATATATCGAATTTATAAAAATAAACATAATAAGTAATACATGTAAAATTTGCACTTTAAGAATACGAGTCGTCATTATATGGTGAAATTTCCTATATATATTGTGATATTTATTTAATTTATAGTATATTTTACAATGGAAATTAAGAATGTTATTTTATAGTAATATTGAAAAAAGAATAAGAACTATTGAGAAATATTTATAATATTGAGATATTAATTCGTATTTATTCGGAAAATGTCGTTGGATACAGATCATCAGGAATGATGTATCCGATATTCTCTGAGATGAGCTTTTTGTTGTCTGTTGAGGCCAGGGGAACGCTCGTTTCTGTTAGAACCATACGCTTGGTGAGTCCTGTCAGCGAGATGGCCAGCCTGTCCACGGAAGGGCGCCAACTTGGCCGACCCTCGGATATCGTTCCGATCTTCAGGCGACGAGCGAGGCCCAGCTCTCCAATCGGCCCCGAAAGCCCATATTCCGGTGGATTGCAGCGTCGGTAACCAGCGTGGAACGAGGGTGTTATGCACAACCAGAGAAATACGCACGTTAACTAATTGGCACCCCAATGCCTTGCAACGGCAGGTCGTGTTTGCTTTTCTTAAGGCGAGGAGCGCAAATATGCTTGTCAGACTGGTTGTATTGGGCGCGGTTATGTTGAATGCCGCGTGGATAATTTTAATCTTTTATGCGGCTCTTTGGGCGCTCCTTTCCTAATTGACCCCGAGCGAAGCGGCGGCAGGTCTTGCTTCTTGGGTCGCTCCGTTTACCCGATGGTGGGCTTAGCAAGCACGACGGCTCGAGGCGCGCGGGCTTGCCTCCCACGCTTCGCTCTCGCTTTTGTCTTGCAAGGTGATTTCGACAACATCGAACGACGATGAGCCAAGCGATAACAACGCAAGGCGCGTTCCGGCACCTTTTCAAAAGGCATAAAAAAACGGGCACCTAAGTGCCCGGATTTTTTAGATGGTGCGGTCGAGAAGACTCGAACTTCCACGTCTTGCGACACAGCGACCTCAACGCTGCGCGTCTACCAATTCCGCCACGACCGCATCGTGGTAGATGCCACCCCTTCCGGGCCGGCGCCGGGTATCTAGCAAGAGATTCCCCGGGGCACAAGAGGGCGGCAGGAAGAATTTTGCCAGCATCGAAAAACTGGCGGAAATCCGGGGAATTTCTCAGATCTTGACGACATCGTCGAGGCGGCGGTAGGACGCCGGGCGGGCCAGCACCTCGGTGATGGCCACCGTGACGCGATCGCCCTTCAGAACCACCTGCCCCTTCGCCACGGGCAGGTTGTTGGCAAGGATGTCAACATCGTCGTCGGCCGAATGGTCCAGCTCAATCACCGCGCCACGCCCCATGCGCAGCAGCTGGTGGATCGGCATGGTCTGCCCGCCAAGCACGACAGAGATTTCGACTTTGATCTTCTCCAGAGTGGCCATCGGTCCTATCTTCCGTGTCGCTGGCGGCGGGGCCTTCTCGATCACCGGCTTCTCCGGGACACGAGATGGCAGGCCGGCACGCAGTCATCTGGCAAGTGTTCGCGGCATAAGGTTACCGAATGGTTAATGAGCGGACTGAAATCAGGACTGACATGCGCGCCATCCCCGGTTCCCCGCCAGTCGAATGGCGCATCGAACCGGGGCTCGTGGATTACCAGCCCGCCGTCGCCTTCATGGAGGAGCGCATCACGGCCATTTCGGAGGGGCGCGCGACGGAACTCGTCTGGCTGGTCGAGCACCCTCCCCTATATACCGCGGGCACCAGCGCCAACGCCAGCGACCTCGTCGAACCCAGCCGCTTCCCCGTCTTTCAGGCCGGACGCGGCGGTCAGTATACCTATCACGGGCCTGGCCAGCGGGTCGCTTATGTGATGCTTGACCTCGAACGCCGCCGCAAGGATGTCAGGGCGTTCGTGGCCGCGCTAGAACGCTGGATCATTGGTGCTCTGGCCGCTTTCAATGTCCACGGCGAGACGCGTGAAGATCGCGTCGGCGTCTGGGTCCGCCGGCCCGACAAGGGGGATGGCATCGAGGACAAGATTGCGGCCATCGGCATTCGTGTCCGCCGCTGGGTGACCTTCCACGGCATCAGCCTCAACGTCGAACCGGACCTCGATCATTTTACCGGCATCGTACCTTGCGGCATCCGCGGACATGGCGTCACCAGCCTCGTTGACCTCGGGCTGCCGGTTGCCATGGAGGACGCCGACGCAGCGCTCAAGGCGAGTTTCGTCGAGGTATTCGGGCCTTGCGCGACGTCCCAAGACTGACGTGCCAACCATGTGAGTTTATCCTGCTGCGGATATGGACGGAATCCTTGGCCATCGGACGCGTGATCGCGCCGACTGGAAACTAGTCCATCGAAAAGTTCATGGTGGTCCCGTGCTGCGCCGGCGACGGCCTCGTCTGGCAACCCGAACCTGCACCCTACGCACAACACGCGGCCAGAAATCCGGAAACCCGTGACGGATCTTCAAAATGAACAATATATTTCAAGGTACTTTGGAGAATAGCGGGGCCTGAACAAGAGGAAGTAGATCAACATTGATTTCGGATGGCCCCAGGAGAACCAGTCGAGAATAAGTCACACAAATCCCCTCATTCATAGGGATATTATACCTTAGTATATGATCCAGCTCCTGCTCATTCAGCAGAATTCTCTATGAAGAAGGCCAATTTGTCTCTTTCTCTCAAATGCCCCGTAAGCTAAGTTTCTTTGGCCGGTGTGGAGGCCGGCCGAGGAAGAGGTCTGTCAGGCCAATCACTTCCCGGTATCTTTTTTGGAGGAGAGCATGCGTACTTTCAAACTGCTCGCCGCGACGGCATTCGCGACGGCCCTCACTGTTTCGTCCGCCTTTGCCCTGACCGTCGGTTTCTCGCAGATCGGTTCAGAGTCCGGCTGGCGCGCTGCCGAGACGAGCGTTACGAAGCTCGAAGCCCAGAAGCGCGGCATCGATCTGAAGTTCGCCGACGCCCAGCAGAAACAGGAAAACCAGATCAAGGCCGTTCGGTCGTTCATCGCTCAGGGCGTCGACGCGATCCTGATCGCTCCGGTGGTTGCCACCGGTTGGGATGCCGTCCTCAAGGAAGCCAAGGAAGCCAACATTCCGGTGATCCTGCTCGACCGCCAGATTGACGCGCCGGATAGCCTCTACCTCACGGCTGTCACCTCCGACCAGGTCCACGAAGGCAAGGTCGCCGGCGATTGGCTGGTGAAGACGGTTGGCGACAAGCCGTGCAACATCGTTGAGCTGCAGGGCACGACCGGTTCTTCGCCGGCCATCAACCGCAAGAAGGGCTTCGAGGAAGCCATTGCCGGCCACGACAACCTGAAGATCGTCCGCAGCCAGACCGGTGACTTTACCCGCACCAAGGGCAAGGAAGTCGCGGAATCGTTCCTGAAGGCCGAAAATGGCGGCAAGAACATTTGCGCCCTCTACGCCCACAATGACGATATGGCCGTTGGCGCCATCCAGGCGATCAAGGAAGCCGGCCTCACCCCCGGTAAGGATATCCTCGTCGTCTCGATCGACGCCGTTCCGGACATCTTCCAGGCGTTCATCGCCGGTGAGGCCAACGCCACCGTCGAGCTGACCCCCAACATGGCCGGCCCGGCCTTCGACGTCCTTGATGCCTATCTCAAGGACAAGAAGGAGCCTGCCAAGTGGATCCAGACCGAGTCCAAGCTCTTCACGCCGGCTGATGACCCGCAGAAGGTCTATGACGAGAAGAAGGGCCTCGGCTACTGATAACCGACCCGGAACGCCGCCCTGCGCAGATGGGCGGCGTTCTCCTTCATTGCCGGGCCGCTTTCCGGCTGTCGGCGGGCTTGTCCCCTCGGGGTGAGGCCGCCGCATCGGAGGGCGGCCCGTTTCTTTGATCGGCAATAGTTGGACCAGCTACCATGGCGAACGCTCAGCCGCTGCTATCCGTACGCGGAGTCAGCAAGGCCTTTCTCGGCGTGTCTGCGCTTGAGAGTGTCGACTTCACCCTGAAGGCCGGCGAAGTGCACGCCCTTCTCGGCGAGAATGGCGCAGGCAAATCGACGCTCATCAAGATCATCACCGGCGCCTACCGCCGCGATGAGGGCGAGGTTCTGCTTGAAGGAACACCCATCCACCCGCGCGACGTCGTTGACGCTCAGAAGCTCGGCATCGGCACCGTCTACCAGGAGGTTAACCTCCTGACCAACCTCACCGTGGCCGAGAACCTTTTTCTCGGGCGCCAGCCCAAGCGCTTCGGCCTTACCGACATACGCGAGATGAACCGCCGCTCGCGGGCCATCCTCGACACTTACGGCCTCGATATCGACGTCACGGCACCGCTCACCAACTTTTCGGTCGCCATCCAGCAGGTCGTCGCCATCGCCCGCGCCGTCGATATCTCCGGCAAGGTGCTGGTGCTCGACGAGCCGACGGCCAGCCTCGACGCGCACGAAGTGAAAATGCTGTTCGCCGTCGTCCGGCAGCTTCGCGAGCGCGGCATGGGCATCATCTTCATCAGCCATTTCCTCGACCAGGTCTACGAGATCGCCGACACCATCACCGTGTTGCGCAACGGTCGCCTGATCGACACGGTACCGGTGCCCGGTCTCGACCGCCTGAAGCTCGTTTCCATGATGCTCGGCCGCCAGCTCGAGTCCGACATCAAGCGCACGATCGACCCCAACACGGCGCGGTCCGAGCCGCTGGTCTCGCTGCGTCAGCTTGGCAAGCGTGGCAACATTGATCCGCTCGACCTCGACATCCGCCAGGGCGAAGTGGTCGGCATCGCCGGTCTGCTCGGCTCGGGCCGCACGGAAACGGCGCAGCTCGTATTCGGCATCGAACGGCCCGATAGCGGCACCATCAGCGTCGCCGGCAAGCCGGTCAACATGACCTCGCCGCGCAAGGCCATCGCCCAGGGCTTTGCCTTCTGTCCCGAAGACCGCAAGACCGACGGCATCATCAGCGACCTGTCGGTCCGCGAGAACATCATCTTTGCGCTGCAAGCCCAGCGCGGCTGGATGCGTCCCCTCGCGCGCTCCGAACAGGAAGCGCTCGCCGACCGCTACATTGCCGCCCTCGATATCCGCACCTCCGACCGTGAGAAGCCGATCAAGTTCCTTTCGGGTGGCAACCAGCAGAAGGTTCTGCTCGCCCGTTGGCTCGCCACCAATCCCCGCTTCCTGATCCTTGATGAGCCGACCCGCGGCATCGACGTCGGAGCCCACGCCGAGATCATCCGCCTGATCATCGACCTGTGCGAACGCGGTATGGCGCTTCTGGTCATCTCGTCAGAGCTCGGCGAGCTTGTCGGCTACTCCTCCCGCATTATCGTGCTGAGGGATCGCAAGATGGTCAGTGAGTTGACTGGCGACGAAATTTCCACCGACCAGATCATGAAGGCCATCGCTTCGCATGGCGCGACCGGGGAGGCAGCATGATGGCCATTCCTACTATCGTCCGTGAGCGGACACCTCAGTTGGTCGTCCTGGCAGTGATCCTGGCGCTCAACGCAATCATCTCGCCGGGCTTTTTCTCGATCGAGATCCAGAACGGCCGACTTTACGGCTCGCTGATCGACGTGCTCAATCGCGGCGCACCAGTGACGCTGCTGGCCATCGGCATGACGCTGGTGATCGCCACCAAGGGCATCGACCTGTCCGTCGGCGCCGTGATGGCCATCGTCGGTGCCGTCGCCGCCTCGCTGATCACCTCCGGTTACTCGCTGCCGGCAACGCTCGCCGGCGCGCTGTTCGTCGGCCTCGCCTGCGGCATCTGGAACGGCGCCCTGGTCGCCCTCCTCGACATCCAGCCGATCATTGCCACGCTGATCCTGATGGTGGCGGGGCGGGGCATCGCCCAGCTCATCACCGAAGGCGTCATCTTGACGTTCAACGACAAACCCGAGCTGATCTTCGTCGGCTCCGGCTCGTTCCTGAACCTGCCGATGCCAGTGATCATCTGGATCGTCCTCGCGATCCTGGCAATCCTGGTGGTACGGCGTTCGGCCTTGGGTCTGCTGATCGAGGCGATCGGCGTCAACCGGCGCGCCTCAACGCTGTCGGGCGTCAATTCCCGCGTCATCCTGCTCGCCGTCTATGCGGTGTCCGGGCTCTGCGCGGCGGTTGCCGGCGTTATCGCCGCCGCCGATATCAAGGGCGCCGACGCCAACAATGCCGGCCTCTGGCTGGAGATGGACGCTATCCTGGCGGTGGTCATTGGCGGCACGTCGCTGCTCGGCGGCCGCTTCTCGCTCATCGGCTCGCTGATGGGTGCCATGATCATCCAATCGCTCAACACCGGCATTCTGCTGGCGGGCTTCCCGCCGGAATTCAACCTCATCATCAAGGCGGCGATCATCCTGATCATCCTGATCGTCCAGTCGCCAGCCAGCCAGACGGCCATGGCCAATTTCCGGGCCAACAGGCAGACCATGGCGATCAAGACCGAAAGCCGGGAGCACGCGGCGCGATGAAAAACTCCAAATACTTGCCGCTGATGGCCACCTTCGTGGTCTTCGTGCTGGCCTACATCATCTGCATCTCGGTGTTTCCGAACATGCTGTCGACGCGCGTCGCCGGCAACCTGCTGACCGACAACGCCTTCCTCGGTATCACGGCGGTCGGCATGACCTTCGTGATCCTGTCGGGCGGCATCGACCTGTCGGTCGGTTCGGTGATCGCCTTCACCGGCGTGTTCCTGTCGGTGGTCTTGAGGGACACCTCCATCCATCCACTGGTCGCTTTCGCCATGGTGCTGGTGTTGACGACCGCCTTCGGAGCCGCGATGGGCGGGGTGATCTTCTTCCTGGATATGCCGCCGTTCATCGTAACGCTGGCCGGCATGTTCCTGGCCCGCGGCATCTCCTACCTGCTGACCACGGATTCGGTGCCGATCACCCACCCGTTCTATTCCACGCTGCAGGACATCTTTATCAGGATGCCCGGCAACGGTCGGCTGACGCTGATCGCCATCATCATGCTGGTGGTGTTCGCCGTCGGCATCGTCCTCGCCCAGCGCACACGCTTCGGCACCTACGTCTACGCACTCGGCGGCAATCTCACCTCGGCTCAGCTGATGGGCGTGCCGGTGGCCAAGACGACGATCGGCATCTATGCCCTTTCCGGCTTTCTTGCCGGTCTCTCGGGCATCGTCTTCTCGCTCTACACCTCGGCCGGCTATTCGCTGGCGGCGGTCGGTGTCGAGCTCGATGCCATCGCCGCCGTCGTCATCGGAGGAACGCTTTTGACCGGAGGCTATGGCTTCGTCGCAGGCACCTTCCTCGGCATCTGCATCCAGGGCCTCATCCAGACCTACATCGTGTTCGATGGCACGTTGTCCAGCTGGTGGACCAAGATCGTCATCGGTCTTCTGCTGTTCGGGTTCATCGCCCTGCAGCGCGGCTTGATGTGGATGTCCGAGCGCAGCGCCCGCAATAAGCGCCACGCCTCGGCCGCCCAGCCGAGCAGTGCCTGACGGGCAGCGTCTCTTCCCCAAAATGCAAAAGCCGCCGCCAGAGCGATCCGGCGGCGGCTTTTTTTGCGAGTGGGACGACCGCTCAGCGGTCGAGGTAGTGCACGGTCGGCAGGTCGCGTAGCCGCTGGGCGGCCGTCTCCGGTGTCAGATCGCGCTGCGGCGAGCCAAGCATTTCAAAGCCAACCATGAACTTTTTCACCGTCGCCGAGCGCAACAGCGGCGGGTAGAAATGGGCGTGGAACATCCACTCCTCGTGCGGCTGACCATCGGTCGGCTTCTGATGGAAGCCCATCGAGTAAGGGAAGGATGTCTCAAACAGATTATCGTAGCGGATGGCGATATTGGACAGCGCATCGGCCAGCGAGGCGCGTTCGCCGGTCGTGAACTCATCAAACCCGCCGATGCGGCGCTTGGGCAGCACCATGGTTTCGAACGGCCAGATCGCCCAATAGGGAACCAGCACGACGAAATGCTCGTTCTGGTGGATGACCCGCTCGCCGAGTTTCAGCTCCTTCTCGACATAGTCGAGGAGCATCGCCCGCCCCTTTTCCTTGAAATAGGCCAACTGGCGATCGGTTTCCTTGGCGGTCTCGTTCGGCATGTGCCGGCTCGACCAGATCTGCCCGTGCGGATGCGGCTGCGAGCAGCCCATGACCTCGCCACGGTTCTCGAAAATCAGCACCGAACCGATATCCGGCTTCGAGCCGAGATCGACAAACTGCTCGACCCAGGCGTCAACGATGTAGGTGATCTCCTCGGTCGACATGCGCGACAGCGTCTGGTCGTGGCGCGGCGAGAAGCACAGCACCCGACAGAGGCCGGATTCGCCCTCGGCGATCATCAGTCCGTCGTCGTCGCGATAGTCCGACGGTGCATCGGGCGTCAGAGCCGCGAAATCGTTGTTGAAGACGAAGGTATGCTTGTAGTCGGGGTTGCGCTCGCCGTTCATGCGCAGATTGCCAGTGCAGAGGTTGCACTTGGGATCATGCGTTACGCTGGCGACGGGCGGCAGCTTCTCCACCTGCCCCTGCCACGGACGCTTGGCTCGGTGCGGCGACACCAGCACCCATTCGCCCGTGAGCGGGTTGAACCGGCGATGGGGATGATCGGCGAATGCGTTCATGATTGTTCCGTCCTGGCTGATGGGCCGGTCGGCGACCGGTCGAAACGCCGGGGGGCGTCCCGGGAAACGGGACGGACGTCTTGCCGGACGTCCGTCCCGCCGTTCATTCAATCTGCGAGCGGGCCGACGCCCTGCTGCGGCGAGCAGGCGAAGATGGTGGACTTGAGACCGGTTGCCGTCTCGTAGGCAGTCCTGACGTTCGTCATGAAGGCGTCGACCGCGCCGGCCTCGACGAGACTGACCGTGCAGCCGCCGAAGCCACCACCGGTCATGCGCGAACCGAACACGCCCGGCAGCTTCTGGGCAATGTCGACCAGCACGTCGACCTCCTCGCAGGAGATCTCGTAGTCGTCGCGCATCGAGGCATGCGACTGGTTCATCAGCGCGCCGCAGCGGGCGAGATCGCCGGCCGCCAGCGCATCGGCCGCCTCAACCACCCGCTCGTTTTCGGTGACGATATGGCGGGCGCGACGGTAGGTGACGTCCGACAGCAGCGCCTTGTTGGCCTCCAGTCCGGCCGGCGTCACGTCGCGCAACGCCTTGATGGAACCGAGCACGGGGGCAAGACGGCGGACCGCTTCCTCGCAGGACGCGCGGCGCTTGTTGTACTCGCCGGAGGCCAGCTCGTGGTGGACCATCGAATTGGCAACGACGATGCGGGCGCGCGGGTCGATCGGCACCGGCCGCTTCTCAAGGCTGCGGCAGTCGATCATCAGCGCGTGATCGTGTTGACCGTTGCAGGAGATGAACTGATCCATGATGCCGCAGCGCATGCCGACGAACTCATTCTCGGCCTTCTGGCAAAGTTTGGCGAGTTCAACCTTGTCGATCGGCAGACCGGCGACGGTGAGAAGGCTATAGCCGATCGACACCTCGAGCGCCGCCGATGAAGATAGACCCGAACCGACCGGCACCGACGAGGCGACCAGAATATCAGCCCCCTTCAGCGCCTTGCCGGCGCCGGCCAGCGCCACCGCCACGCCGAACACGTAGTCGGTCCAGTCGTGCTTCGGCTGGGGAGCAGGATTGTCCAGATCGAACTCGCGCGTCTCGCCGATCTTGGCTGAGTGAACCCGGAGGATTCTGTCCGCGCGCGGCGCTACCGCGGCACGAGTTTCGTACTCAAGCGCTGCCGGCATGATGAAGCCGTCGTTATAGTCGGTATGTTCGCCGATCAGGTTGACGCGCCCCGGTGCCCTGATGAGAAACGGCTCGCGCCCGTAAATATCCCTGAATCCTGCCTTCAGCTCGTCGACGCTAAACATGTTGGCTTCCGCCTCCCGAGGGTCACGGCCGGCCCTCCTCCGAAACGGCTGCCGGCATGGATGAATGCGCTGATGCGATCGCGCCGCTTCAGGCCCACAAGGCGAGGCGACACACCCTTATAGACAGCATAAAACAACCCGGCAAGCGTCGGATGCTTGCGCGCCTTTGCGTATGACGGCGGATATCTAGGCCCCTCAGCGCCCGCGGAGTCGGTCTCGCGGAGCCTTAAACGTCCCTACGGAAGCCCTTGGGTTCGGCCATGCTCGGCCCGGAAGGCCTTCGGGCTGCACCCGGTGTAGCGGCGGAAGACACGGCTGAAATAGAGCGGGTCCTCATAGCCGACCTGGGCAGCGATCTGCTTCACCGGGCTCGGCGTCACCAGGAGCAGGTGGCAGGCAAACTGGATCACCTGCTCTTCACGCCATTTCAGGATCGACCGACCGAGCGTCTGGGTGAACAGGTGAGCGAGACGCGACGGTGACAGGCAGACCGCCTGGGCGATTTCCGCCACGGAAAGCGGCCGGTGCAGATTGTCGGTAACGAATTTGCAGGCCATCAGCAAGCGCTGGTCGAAATGCCCCGGCGGCGCCGTCGCCCGATCATTCTTGGCGCAGAGCAGGATGACCCTCTCGAGGAGGTTCATAGCCAGTTCCATGGAGAGAAGATCGGTGTTGGCCGACCAGCTTGCCACCTCGCCGAACAGTGTTTCCAGCGTCGAGACGAGCGCCCGATCTTCCACCCGCTGCACGAAGAACGAGCCATGCACCCCGCGCCAGGACAACCAGCCGCTCCAGAAGGCCCGCGGCTGGAAGTAGATCCAGCGGTGCCACCATTCCGACGCGCCCGGCGCCCGTCCGTAGTCGTGGATCGCCCCCGGCGGGAACAGCACAAGATCACCCGGCTCCACCGTGAAGCGGTTTTCGCCGTCAAAAACCTCGCCGCTGCCCTTGACGGTCAGATTGATGATCCAGCCGCGCATGCCATCCGGCCGCTCGATGCGGAAATCGAGTGGTCCCCCGCGCTCGATCGGCGTGATGCCGGCGACGAGGCGCGTGTCGAAATGAAAACCGGGAAACAGCGGCGCGACAAAAGGGTCAGCCGTCGTCTCTCCATCTCCCTGCAACAGGGACAACCGGCGAATGACGCTTTCGACCTGAGCCGGAGCGGAAAGGGGGGCGGCAGTATCGTCCATGTAAAAAGCTGGATTAGCCCTTTGGGATGCAGATGGGGCGCACTATAATCCCCCCAATCAAAATGAGCAATAACAGCAGCTTGAATTCGATCGCCGATAAGGAGGAAGAAGCTGGACTTTTCGCAGGGAGAGCGAATTTCGTCCGCATCACGGCTAACGCTTAAGCGAAATCACGTGGCATCGTCCCGGCGCGCGACAATGGGCGTGTTTTCCGATTCCGTGCGACACGATAGTATCAAGCAAACAGAACGAGTGGTCCGGACGGGCTGGTCGCGCGGTGAATTCGGCGCTTATGCCGAGACCGACGCTTATCGTTGAGCTATCTAGCGCTGCCGGTCGCCTTCCGACTCGCGACCGGCGCACCCATTCATGCGGAAGGCAGCCATCAATGAAACTCAAGGAACTCCGCGAACAGGTCTGCGAGGCCAACCTCGAGCTCGACCGTCGCAAGATCGTCGTTCACACCTGGGGCAACGTCTCGGGTATCGATCGCGAAAAGGGCTATATCGTCATCAAGCCGTCGGGCGTGTCCTATGACAAGCTGACGCCGGACAAGCTGGTGGTGGTGAACCTTGCCGACGGCAAGGTGCTCGAGGGCGATCTCAATCCCTCCACCGACACCAAGACGCATCTGGTGCTCTATCGGGCCTTCCCGACCATCGGTGGCGTCACACACACACATTCAGCCTACGCGGTCGCCTGGGCGCAGGCGCGCAAGGAAATCCCCTGCTTCGGCACCACACACGCCGACTACTGCCATGGCGCCGTGCCGCTCACCGCGCCGCTCACCGCCGACGAGGTGACGGCCGACTACGAAGGCAACACCGGCGAAGCGATCGTCCGCCGGCTCGGTAATGACAATCCGCTCGCCAAGCCCATGGTTCTGGTGGCCGGTCACGGCCCATTCACCTGGGGCAAGAACGCTCCCGACTCGGTGCTCAACGCCGTGTTCCTCGAAGAGATCGCCCGCATCGCCACCACGACCGTCATGCTGGCGCCCAACGCCGCCCCGGTCGAGGAATACGTTTCTGAATACCACTACCAGCGCAAGCATGGTCCTGGTGCCTGGTACGGCCAGAAGAAGGGCTGATCCTTCCTCCCGGATTTCGGGATGTCGATGAGCCAAGGATAATAATTTTCTAGGAGGCAAGGAAATGTCGCTCAA
>Ga0316604_10001309_pt1 | contig 22561 bp, 22 predicted proteins | sample OWC_soil_day20_C_FD_207650 | JGI IMG/M metagenome (GOLD analysis project Ga0316604, IMG submission 207650) | Wetland soil microbial communities from Old Woman Creek delta, Ohio, United States - OWC_soil_day20_CT | ecosystem: Environmental > Terrestrial > Soil > Wetlands | place: USA: Ohio...
CGCCAAAAAGGTTGAGGACAGTGTGGAAGAGACGCTCACCTACATGACGTTTCCCTTTGAGCATTGGACACGTATCCGCACCAATAACGCCATTGAACGGCTCAACCGTGAGATCCGCCGCCGCACCCGCGTGGTGGGGGCTTTTCCCGATGGAAGCTCTGCCCTTATGCTGGTCTGTGCGCGGCTGCGGCATGTTGCCGGTACCCAGTGGGGAAACAAGAAATACATGAATATGAAGCATCTGGAGACAGTTTCTGAAGACGCTTCCATAGCCGGTTAATTTCATTCCCCCAGAGACTGCAAACCTTTTTGCGCATAATTCTTGACACTACCTGCAAACGCCGTTTCCCTCGACAGCTTCATTCAGGGCTTTCAGCTTGCATGGACTCTTTCCAATCAACTGAATCATTATGGCGGGTATCCGTTCGACAAGGAAGAAGTCGATTCGGATACCCGCCGTTTTTAATAAAGCATTTGAACGCCGTTGGACGGCGATGTGTCCGCGCGTGTGCCCTTTTACGGCCTGGGTGGTATCCTTTTGACCCGCGGGACTGAAATCGCGGCGTTGGGCCGCTGCCCAACGGGAGCGTACCGGTTAACGCCCGGATATTCTCAGGCATCATCCAGCAGAAGCTGAAACACCTGTTTTGAGGTTTCCCTGTCTTTGCGTGTAAGCTCAGACATCAGGCTGCCAGCCATCCCCTGAAGGAAGCCCCCCAATGATGTGATAATCAGAAACCGCTCACGGAACAGCCGATCCAGATTGTTCATGCCTGCCTCATCGCCGATGACATCACAGATCTGGCGGTAGAGCTGATTTAGGTCAATATGGGCAAGAGCACTTTCGAGTTTTTGCTCCTGTCTATGGAGAAATCGATTGGCCTCTGCTTCGAGATAATCGTGGGTCAGCGCAATCGTATAAAGGGCGCTTTTTGTGTACGCATCCTCACGACCAATCGGATGGGATTCGATATATGACTTGGCGTGCTGATAAAAAGGGTGTTTCTTATGCCTTCCTTTTCCGGAAACTATGTCCGTGCAAAGAAAGCCCAGCATCTGTGCGGTTTCAACGCCCTCCACAGAAGCGGCATCGGCAAACGCATTGCTGGCTGACTCCAGAAGGCAGGACAGATACCGCTCCAACAAATCTTTTTGGTCACCAAGCTGCTGCCGGATATCCTTGGCCTGCATAGTGAACGCTTCAAAAGAACGCCGCATACTCTTGGGTTTCAGGCTGCCAATCAACGCTGCTTTAAAATTATCCATTCTTGAACTCCTCTCTTTTTATCGGCTGGTGAAAAGTCGTTGTGGTGTAGTAGAGCTCTGTTAACGGAAATTGTCAAGAGATGAAACCGGGATATTTATCCTCCACAAATTGAATCTTTTTGCAAATAATGATATTATATCGTTAATAGTATGGATGATTTCCAACTATGTAATATCATCGACAGAGGCGAGAATATGAAACAACTTAAGTACGGAGAATTCATTGCAGATGCCGTCCAGAACCTGCCGTTTAAATCGGCAATCCGGACAGAAGATATTGCGAAGCAACTGACCGAAAGTTTCACCATTCCGTATGACCAAGCCAGAAAGCTCACCAATGTATAGGTCTGGTATCCTCTCTGGTCTTTCTGTCAACCCTAAAACAACGTCCTGCAACGTCTTCGCATGTTCAAGCATTTCCATAACAGGAATATCCGGTGTGGCATATACCCCTTCAAAGAAATACTCATCATATTGCTTTCTATTTGCAAATGCTAAAACAGGTACATCTATCGAGAACTATGCGTTCTTGCCGTTTGTATTTCCTCTTGCGTCAACCTTAACCCACATGCCTCCAAGCTGAACAGCATTATAGCAATGTAAGCAGTACCCTTTTGAATCATCATCTACAAGTGTAATATGCTGATAGCAAAAACCCGTTGGAATCCCTTGTGAACGTAGTAATGCAGCAAGCAAATTTGCTTTTGCATGACAGATACCAGTTTTATATTTTAGTACATCTGAAGCAGTAGCAGTAATAATCTGTGCATTGCAATCAAATGAATGAGGTATCTCATCACGCACATAATAATATGCTGTTTGTGCTTTTTCTGTTATTGTCATTTTCTCTCGAAAAAGCTCTTTGGCTCTTGCTATTATTAGAGTAGAATTATAATTAACATACTTGCTACTTTCTAAAAATTTCTTCATCTTTCGCACCGCCAAAAACAAGTAGGTGATACATGGATTTGTATGCATTTTATAGATAATGCCCCATCTGCTCAGTTTTCGAGCTATTAGTTCATGCTCAAACGCAGCCTCACATAACCGTTCAAGCATAAAGAATAAATCTTTAGTACAAGAAAACAAAGGTGTCTGTTATTTGTTGTATCTCACCGTTTTCCATGGTAAGCGTGAGCTCTACATGTGCGGTATAATAGGTACCCACCTGCATATCATGTGCAGCAACATGCAGTTCGGCCTTATACCCTTCACGGGGATATCCTTCATCGGAACCGTAGGTATGAAAAGGCGTTCCCAATTCTCCAATTCCATCCACAGTAATTTTCCCCACCGAAATCGTCGCAATTCCATCCGCAGTTCCGCCATAATAAACAGAAATATCACCCGCATTGGGGTCCACCCAATAGTCACCCGCAAAAAAATCAACTTCCCGATTCATATGGTACGTATCCAGCCATAGGTTTGCCTGCTCCACGGAGATGGTATCGGGAACCTGCAGCTGCTGGCACAGCCGGTAACAGGTTACTACCGCTTGTTCCATCGTATAAGAGTCTTGGGGTGCGAACTTGCCGTCTCCAACGCCGTTCATCAGCCCCTGATCCATGACAAACCCAATATAGTTGGCCGCCCAGGAAGAGATTTCATCCTGATCATTGAATGTTTTGTCAGCCATATAGTTTTTGCCCTCTTGCCAAAGGGAGGGCCGCAGTGCGATGATCGTCTTCGCCAATATTTTAGCCGCCTGTTCCCGAGTCAATATGCCACCGGGATCAAATTGATCCTCACTGATCCCATCGATAATACCGAGATAATTGGCCAAGTACACGTCATAGTTATAAAATACTCGGTTCAAATCGGAGAACTGTGGGCTATATCCAACCTCAAACGCTTGCTCACATAGTTGATAGGACACCATATTCTTGTCTTTCCCCAGAATGGTTCCGATCAAATGGCAAAACCACAGCCGATCAATGGGCGTAGGATAGCTGTTCTCACCGATATCCTCCGCCCAAGTGGACGACCATGTGCAGACTTCTGTTTCCCAATCAGGAAAACCGGAATCGATAGCGGCACGAACCTCTTGACGTGCCCAGCCGCTTGGCCCATCACCATAGAAAGCCAAGGCAGGGGTTATAAACATAGAACCACATAAAAGAGTAGTCAGAATTGTTACAAAGATTTTTTTCACAGGAGCACCTTCTCACTCATAGACTTTCGTTGCAACATACATATACCTATAAAACTAAGTGCAACAATAACAATTCCAATTATATCCATTATAAATGGTAAGAAAATTAAAAATCCCACTATACCCATCCCTTAGTAATAAATTATAATCAATATTGCTGCAATCAAAAAACTCAGAGTGATTAAACTGCCCGCAATCATATGTATAACCGAAAGCGCCAAATATCCAATTTTCATTTTATTGTTTGATGATGTCTCAAAACGTTTGCTCATTTTTATGCCTTTATATCCACGTATTATTGAAATAACTGCTAAAAACAGAATCATTGCAAGTACTAAAAGAACCAGCACGTTTCCCAGTAATATCATTCTTTCACTCCTATCACTATAGATTGCTTTGATTGTGAATTTGTACATGCCATAAAATATGGATATTTCGTTATTCAATTACATCTAATTTCATCAATATTAAATTACAAATATTTTTTCATTAAACATGCTTGTCCGTATACTGTCTCTACTTTTTCAAGCTCTATCCAACCACATTGTAAATATAGGTTCTTAGCATCCTCAGTGACAAGAAATAGTTCAGTATAGCCTAGCTCATGTGCTTCAGATTCCAGTCTATTTATTAAACTTACAGCAATATTCTTGTGTCTATAAAATGGATGTATGTACAGTGATGCCAGCCAAGGTGATAACTCCGGTTTTCCTTCATAATCATTCATCCATAAGCTGATCATTCCGGCGGTTTGTTATCATATAAAGCTACGAAAGTAATCGGAGGGCTTGTTTTATTCGATCCTTGTGTACTCTCCAAACAATACAATTGCATCCAGTCCAGAATCTCTGACTTTAACTCGCGATGAAATGTAATTCTCATCAAACGCATAGAATTTTTTCAGGTTTTCCAGGCGGCGAAATCTTAATACAGGCAACGCCATTAAGTGGATTCAGAACTACAGTTCGTTGATTGACAGAATCTCTGTATTCACGGAAGCCTTGAGCAATCGTGTTTTCCGGCTTCCATTCTTTCCATATAGCAGTGCTACCCGGTTTGCTTTTGGTGGTTTTGGATGCTTCGGAAAGATCTCCAGTGTTTCCATATTAGAGAAATAGTCCGTTGTCGAGCCCTATCAAATGCCTCATCATCTACGGTTATCGGATGATGAATCTTCACCAGATGTCCTGTTATCTAACGTCTTGAGTCAATTTCTTGTGTCCTTTTGAATTTCCGATTGCTATAATCCTCAATTATCGAGATCCGTACTTTTGTATAAATGATTACAAAAAATTCCTTTGCAACTCGTCCTCGGTATCATCCACATAAAGTCAACATTACTGTAGTAAAAAACATAATTCTAATTGTAAAACATATACATGGTAAATTCAACATAATAACCGAAAAAATAGTATTTTTATCACTCGCATAAAAAAGGAAGAGCATACTACCGCTCTTCCTCTCATCCTCATGTTTTTATCTTCCTATAAAACGTCGTTCTGCTCATTCCCAGCCTTCGCATCGCATCCACAGCAGTTATCTCTTGATTACGCCACTTACCTACCACTTTATCAAAATCGGGATGTTCTAAAGACTTGCGTCCTTTGTATTTCCCCTTTTCTTTGGCGATGGCAATCCCTTCTTTCTGTCGTTGGAGAATATACTCCCGCTCCAGCTCCGCCACAGCCCTAAAGACTGTAAGCATAAATTTCCCGGTTGCGGTAGTCGTATCTATTGCTTCTTCTTAGAAATAAAAGTGACCTCCTTGGCTGACAAAGTATCAATCAGCTCTAGGAGGTCTTTCGTGTTTCTGGCAAACCGGCTGATACTCTCCACAATTACTGTGTCACCACGCCGGACATAAGCTAACATCTTTTTTAGCTGGGGACGATCAGTGCTTTTGCCGCTTGCCAATATACAATTCATCCACCCCAAGTTCCTGCATTAAAACTTCCTGCCGAACGGTATTTTGCTCCTCCGTGCTTACGCGGATATATCCAATTTTCAATCCTATTCAACTTTTCTGTCCCATAAGGGGATTGTTTGATAATTTGGAATTTTGCAGACGCCTGGGGGTTGACTGAATGCATCAAACGCCAAAAGTGTCCCGCAAGAGTCCGGCTGGCGTTTGGGAAATCCTAAATTAGCAAACGGGACTCTTGTGGGACACTTTTTTACTGTTCCATTGAGGTATACCCTATTGGTACATCCTCAATAGCACTTCACCCATCCAGAACGCTATACATGTTCCAAGTATCTTTTTCCACTGCAATCGTATCAAAAAAGCCTGCGCATTCCATCTGGTTTGTTGTTGGATCAAAATATGATGATTCGTAGCAGTCAAAGACATAAACCTCAGCGTCTTCATAATTTAATCGCGCACAGCATCCATACTGATTCTCGACCATCCGCTGGGCTTCGTCTTGCGCTAAAGTAGTTTTAATCAGCGTTAGTTCTGGTGTCTGACATTCATATAGATCGCCGGTCACTCTGTAAAACCCAACGATGCACTGAAAGTTAAAATCACTTAGCTTATAATTGATTGCGTTCATGGCATTGACATATCCATAAACTAAGTACCATTTTACATCTCCCTCTGTCTTATAATCTCGAACCTTAATGAAATCATCATCAAATGTTGCAGTATCGGGATAGTCCAGCATATTGAGCACCGCTTCTTCAGTTTGTTCCTTTGCATTTTGTTCCATACCGGTAAGTTCCACTGTTGTGGAATTTGTAACCGTACTGCTCTGTTGTTCCGTTTCACTCGTACGCTCAAAGCTCAGGATATATGAGTTCGCAATTTCAGAAGTATACTCGGTGCCGTTTTCAATATATTTGGTCGGAGTAAGGGTAAAGTGATTGGTATCCTTCCACTCTATATTAATATAAATCATACCACTGTCGCCAGTATCGCTATCTGAACTCGAAATATAGAAGCCATCCTCCGTAAAACGATAGGTATAGCCAGTTCCGCTGTTATCCTCCAGCCCAATGATACCAGAGGAAGCATTCCCTGCATTGTGTTGAAAGGACATTTGCCCTTGGATAGCTCCGCTTCCGCCAGAACACATCCATGTCCCTACAATTTCCTCCTGTGCATCAAATACCACGTCCTCTGTACCCTGACTGAAGAAAGGGACAATTACAGTCACAACGATAAAAACTATTGCAATTAACACCATTAGAAGAAATGTTTTACGGTTGGAGATAGTGCCCTTTTTGGTTCTGGATATAACTGCTCCGGTGTGATTACAAGTTTTTTCTCATTTAAATTTGCACCACAGGAAGCGCATTCCCCTGCTCTGACGAGCCGCAATTCAGCGCACATAATGAGACAATTACTAGATTAAGTATAAAACATTATGAAGAATATTCGGCTCAATGTAGTTTTCCTGCCAAACAAGATAAATTCTTTGCTGATAATTGGTGTTCAAGTTCTATCGACGAAATAATTTGGACACCGCCTCGTTTGAAATAAGCGAAACAAAAATTATAACGCCTAAAAACATGAAGCAAGCGAATGTAATATTCGCTTGCTTCATGTTTTTAATTTTGATAGGTTGTAAAACTTTGCTGAATAATTATTATTTTCCGACTTACTTCTAACATTTTCTAATCAAAAGTTTCATGTTAAACTCTGTTTGCGATCGCAAATTCACCAAAAGAGGTTAAATCTATGAAACGTATCCATTTCCACCCTTTCCCGCTTTATGACTATAACGAGCACGATTTTATATTCGATAATGCCTTTGAGGACGATGATGAGAGCTCTGACGATGACGAAGAGTACGAAGAAAACCCTTTTTTTCTAGAAGTAGACGTAGATGAGAATTATGTCATTGAAGATGACGACGATTATGGTGAAGTCCCAGATTGTTTACCCCCTCCCATTGTTGTCAGGGAAATCTCTGGCGCAAAAAAAAATATGCAACTCTCAGATCTGGCTTCGCAAATAGCACAAGCTTTTCATCTGCTTTCGGTCGGAGGAAAACTATGGGAGTATCTTCCTGATGAAGGTTATTTTAGGCAAATTTTATATAATGAAGCTTTCCTCGAGCGGGTACTGCCCGAGGAAATTCGGGATAAGCTCGGAACCCGAGATTTGAATGAAATAATTTCCAAATTGCTAAGAAATCCACATCTCATTAAGTCCTTTGACGATTTTAGCGCCAATCCCACGCTCGTTAACTGCAAAAATGGAGTGGTGGATTTTGGAGGTGAGGATATATGCCTTCTCCCCCATCAAGCTTCCTATCTTTTCAATTACGTAATAAATGCAAATTATCTGGAAGATTTTAATGTCTCGGCTCCAACCTTTGATCATTTTTGTCAAACGTCATTAGATGGCAATTCAATAAAGCGAAAATTATTTTTAGAAAGCACTGGATACTCGTTGTCTGATTCCATCGCTGGAAAATGTGCTTTTTTTATGAAAGGTGAGCCAGATTCCGGAAAGAGCATTTTTGGAGAGTTATTATCACGGATGTCAGATCATTTATTCGTTTCCAATGTCCCCCTTCATCAGCTTTCGAGTCGGTTTAATAAGGCGGAATTATTCGGGAAAAAGGTGAATTTCGGTGGTGAAATAAAGGCATCGAAGATGACCGACATCTCCACCTTTAAGATGATCACTGGCGGTGATCGCATATTAGCTGAGTATAAAGGCAGAGACCCTTTCTATTTCAGTCCAACATGCAAACTCATCTTTGCCGGTAATGCATTGCCCGGAACCACAGAGGCCGATGCAACAAAGGCTTTTTCCAACTGATTCTCCTCCTGTTTAATAAAAGCATCCCTAAGGAGCAACAGGACAAGAACCTCCTTGACAAGCTTTTCAACGAGCGGGATGCCATTTTTACGCTAGCCATTCGTGCGCTCCACGAGTTGCATCATCGGAATTATCAATATTCTTTACCCCAGGAAAGCCTTGATGCAATTGAAGCATTCCGTCAAACTGAGAACTCAGTTTTACTGTTTTCCAAAGACTGTCTGCAGTTTAACCCTGATTATAGGGTTTTTAACGCTGATTTACTCTTAGCGTATTCGCGATATTGCAAGGAAAACGGATTGGAAGAATATCCACGCAGTCGCTTCTTCTCTATGTTAGATTCCTCGCCCAAAATTTCTGGGCGACGGGTTCGAATTGGGTCTGAAAATCGCCAAGGCAGGATTGGAATACGACTATACACCACTTCTGGAACATTGGAACAAGAACCCGTGATTCCTACGGAGTGAATGAATACACCCGTTCCAATCTCTCTCCAAAACTGATTCATTGTTCGAACTCTAATACGAAAGGAAAATAATTATGTCAAATTTTCACACCAAATTTTACGCAGTTGTAACGTCAGGATTTATTGGTATTTTCACAGATTGGTCGAAAGTCAAGCCTCTAATTAATGGCATCTCAAATAGCGTTCAGAAATTTCCAACTTATCACGAAGCTTTCGACTTTGTAACTAAGAATCTTGGCTATGAAGACTTTCTTCGCTATGGATTGGACAAACGAAAACTCGCTTTTGACCGTGTTTACATCAAGCCGGTAGCACTATCGAAATTCAAATAAATCAAAAAAATATATTATTTATCAGGAGGTAAAAATATGAAACGTACTAATGATTCTCAGCAAATATTCCCCATTTTTAAAACGCCGGAAGAAATGAGCCGCCTTTGTGGCATTGGTGTCAACAAATTGCGTCAACTGATGGATGAAAGGAAAATTGAATTCTTACAAAATAGCTCCCACCGATTATTAACGGAATCGGCAATTATCGAGTATTATCATCGCTATAAAACACCAGCACTAATTAATCATACATCTGAAAATCTATAAAATTTGGGGGACTAGTTGCACTGACTAGTCCCCCAAAAAAGAAAGGGGTCACTATCATGGCTATCACTGAACGCGAAGTGAAAAACAAGCGCAATTCTGTTGGGGAACTCACCGGTAAAACTGGTTTTGTCTATGATGTAAATATTAAATACAAATTAGATGGTAAAAATAAAACCTATTCAAAAAAAGGGTTCTCAACAAAAAGGGATGCTCAAATGCATGAATAAAAAACTAGGTACAGCGTCCTACACTCCCCCAACTTCTGTGCAAAACAAACTGACCACCAAGGAATATTTGTTAGATTGGATCAAACGGCATGGCAATGCTAATTTAAGACCATCTACCCGTGCCAGCTATGAAAGTCATCTGAGAAATCACATCTATCCAGCCCTCGGAAATGTTCCATTACGCCAATTAACACCAGCCATGCTGGATGATCTCTATCAGCAGCTCTCTGAAAAAGGACTTTCGCAAAGCTCCGTAAAATATGCCCATCGTATTTTAGGTGTTGCTCTAGAACATGCGCGTAAATACCACTATATCGATTCAAATCCCGCTCGTGATATCATTACCAAGTTCGGCAAGCAAGGCAAAACTCCCGATCCCTATACTTTGGTGAAATTATCGGTCTAAGATGGCACAATGTAGATCTTGTGAATGGAACATTTGGGGTTATTGAACAGCTCCCATTTAAACCTTCAAAATCCGAACCCATTATTAAGAAAATGGCTGAGGTTAAATCCAGTGAGAGATATCTTCCTATTACTGATATTACTCGTCCCTTTTTCGAACGTCAGAAAGATCAGCAGGTTCGTCAGCGAACATCTATTATCACCGCTGGAGGTACCTATTACGATGGAGATCTTGTGGTCTGTAATTCTGATGGTTCTTGGAAGCCCCGAGGACGTGTATCCGCTGACTTTGGTCAATTACTGCGCCATTTAGAATTGCGACATATCCGTTTCCACGATTCAAGACATAGTATTGCAACCAACATGCATGAGCTCACCGGCGATTTTTACACTGTTGGGCAGTGCCTCGGTCATAGTCTCAAAGGTGTTGGCATCCAATTAAATATCTCTAACAATCTTGACAGTGTTACTGCACAATACGTTGATGTCCGACTGGAGCGAAAACGTTTTGTTCTGGAAACCTATCACAATGCTGTGTTCCCTTCAACAGCAGAATAAAGTAATGGCCCCGCATAAACGTTCGGTTTATGCGGGGCCAACTGCATTGTTTATGCTGTGCTATATTGTCATTCCTCTTTTTTTCGCAAGAAGCAAAATCGTTCAGCTGACCACACAAGTCCATATAACCCTCAATAATTTTTCAGATAACTTCGGCACTATTTTGCACCATTTCAACCATATTTTATGAACGCTGTGGATTATGCCTTCTGCAAGACTTTTCACCGGAGCTGGCGACGGAGATTCTTGAGACTATATTCAAATTCCGAATACACCATCCCTCCTAAAAGCAATGCAATGGTTCCGTGGCGTTGTGATTGATTGGTGGACAAGCTGGCGACCTCTTTTCTTGCCTTTGTATATCTTGCTTCTATATTTATGTGGTCGCAGTTTTCAGAAACGCTCTAGTATTCTACCAAGTTAGATAATTCGCCCCAGAAGTATGCGATCAGCTCTTGTCATCAATCAGTCCGGACTGGATTAACAGCCGCTGAATCATGGCGGCTACCTCTGCACGGGTAACGCTTTCCTTTGGAGCAATGGTTTGTGCGCTTCTGCCGGAAACCAATCCCGCAGAGATACAGGACTGAACGCTTTCTGTGGCATAGGACGAGATGTCAGAGGCGTCTTCATACTGGGCGAGAAGAGCTGACGAAGGTTCAGCGGTCAAACCGGTAAGCTTCATCGCGCGTGCAAGCATAGCCATAGCCTGCTCACGTGTGATGGAATCCATGGGGCCGAAGGTGTCAGCATCATATCCGTTAATAATTCCATAGTCCTTTGCCACCTCAACATATTTTGCATACCAGTCGGAGGAAGAAACATCCTTAAAGTCCGTGTTCCCGTCTCCGGGGGCTAATCCGAGGGCACGAACCATAATGGCTGCAAACTCTGCGCGGGTGATGCTACGGTCAGGCTCGTAGGAAGTGCTTGTGACACCGGATACGATCATCCGAGAACCCATATCATTAACGGCATTTTGCGCCCAGTGTCCCTCTACATCAGCGAAAGTAATCGGATGCCAGACAACAGCGTAGGTGCTGTTGGTAAGACTGTTGATGACCGCATAGTAGGTGCCGCTGATCTCGGTGACATAGGTGGGGACGTGGTAAGAGGTTCCGTCTTCTTTCACCACCACGGCGGTTGTAATTTTACTGGGATCTAAACCGTCTGGAATGGCAATCATGCGCTGCACATAGGAATTATAACGCGATACATTTATGGTTTGTCCCTGATAGGTGCAGGTAACTGAAAATTCTACGGCAGGAATTTGCAGCGTAAAGCCGCCGGAGGAGACTGCATCCTCCACAGCCTGCGTCATAGCTGCTGTGGGTGTGGAAATCTGCACATTTACTAAAATATCAGATAAAGATACATTCGTGCCCAACTGCTGTGAAATGGCATCAATGTTAAGCTCAGAGGCAGGGATCGTATACGATTCTGATGCTGTTTTTATGACAAGCTTCGCATCCTTGTCTTCCATGGATTTGACCATTTCTCCGGTTAGAACACCGGAGACGACATCTGTTCCTGTAGCGACAGGAATGGTCACAACTGCACCGGTGTCCTGACTGTCCAGAATGCTTTGCAGCTTCGCGGTATCTACCGTAACGGTGGTAACAGACTGCCCGTTGCTGTTAGTGGAACTGGTGGTAGCTCCCGCCGACTGAGAAACCCCGTTTACCTGAATGTCGGTGGTGGAGGAGGAATGTACCGTGGTATTGGAGCTGTGGCTTTTTCCGCTGGAGGTAGGTGCAGAGTAGGTAATGTCCGTTCCGCTGACTGCAAAATATTTCGCAGCATATTGCCCGGACAGCTTAATCTGGAGTTCGGGTGTACCTGCGGTTCCATCTGTATCGAGATAAAGCGTGGTGACTCCGCCGGAATAGGATACTTGCACCGTGTTTGCTCCTACGGTGGTTCCGTCACCGGATAAGACAGATTGGAAGCTGCATCCGGAAACGCGAATGATATCACTGCTTGAAAAATCCGTGATGGTGTCTACACCATTTCCAGTTGCATCGTATGAGAAAATATCTGCTCCGGAGCCGCCGGTCAAGGTATCTGCACCGGCTTGGCCATACAGGGTATCATTACCCGATCCGGTGGTAATGGTATCGTCGCCTGCCCCGGCGTATACCACCGTTGGCGCTGCTCCAGTATCCGTCAGGCTGTCATTGCCCGCCATCATCATATAGAAAACATAGCCAAGCGTATTCGAAACCGTCTTTGCGGAGTTTACGGTGATGGTTTCCGCGTTTGCGTCGCTGTCATAACAGCCGTCATAGACGGCATAATAAGTGTTGTTCCAGTCGTTGTTTTTCATAATGTGATTTGCGGAATAACCACTGTTTTCGCTGAATACGTCCAAGCTTACGCCATATTGCAAATTATTCAGCGTATTATCATGTATATTAATTGCCGCGCTTTGCTCCATTAAGTCAATTCCGCAGGCAACGCCCGTGGTTGAGTTTATGTCGGTGCTCACACCGGAAACGGTGTTGTTATAAATCTCTGATGCACCCGCTTGGCGAATGATGATTCCGGTGGACATATAGGGCACCAGATTAAAGGTAATGCCGCTGATGGTATTTCCTGAAATGGTTGCGGTGGTGGAGGTTCTCAAACCGGAGGAACCAATTTGCATTCCGTTTTGTCCACACTTATCGTATTGGCCAACGCCGGTAATGGTATTATCCAAAATGTTCACATGGAGCTTGGGGCCCCAGGCAATGATTCCGGTTTTCTGATAGGTACCGATATCACAGTCCTGAATGGTGACGGTTGCATTACTTGAGAGGTTGGCGGCACCCTCTGCAAGTATTCCGTAGTGGACGCTGTAGCCGGAGTAATTTCCGTCGGTATCCGGTTTGTAGGCAATGTTTTTTACTGTGACATTACTTATGGTTGCGTTGGTGTTAAACACAGCGATTCCCGCCATAGTTTTGGAAGCGCCGTCTGTGCCCTGAAAGTTTCCATCTACTGTAATATTTTTCACAGTGATGGTTCCGGAAGAAAATTGCTTGAGGCGCAGATCCAAAACGGGAAGCCGCCACATGCCATTTGCGGTCAAGACATCCTGAGGCGATTGTACCCATTTGTCCACGTCAGGTGCTTGAAGGGTTACGTCCGCGGCATCGCCCGAGACACTGTTAATGGCGACAGGAGAGGTTGCCACAAACTGTCCCTGATAGGTTCCATCCTCCAAGAGAATGGTTGGGGTCGCGCTTCGGTTGGTGTACATATTCTGCGCTTTGGTCAGTGCCTCCGCCAGATTATAGCCATCCGCCACGTCTCCATCCGCATCATAGGCGGTCTTGTCTACGTAGATGGTATTACTGGTCACGTTTACATACGCATAGACGGGCTGGCTTCCGTCCGTCAGGTAAAGCTGAAGCACGGCATCGCCATAAGGGGTGTCGTTGGAATAGGAAATACTCTGCAACACTGTCTGCACCAAATCCGTGGTTGCATTATTATTAAAAGTTATGTTCAGGACACCAGAGGTACTGGTATAGGTTGCAAATACCGTGCTGTCGTCCGACATCGAGCCAGTGTCATTAACGGTGAAGCTGCTGTTTCCGATAAAGTCAAAGATATCGTTGGCGCTGGCATCGCTCTGATAGAGGGAGTTGACCTGATTTACCTGGAGGGTCACGCCGTCCCAACTGGAGTAAGGATTGCTAATGGACGCATTCATGAACGGACCATAGTTTTTTGCATCCGAGAGGGTTGTTTTTGTGTCAATACCCGAAAGAGCGGGATAGCCGCTCGGCATTTCTGCAGTAGCGTTTCCGGAATACACCATTTTCACGGTGAAGCGTACCACTTTTATCAAGTCTCCGTTCCCGTCGTACCACTCCACAATTCGGAGACGATCTGGCTGATCATAGAGCGCCCAAGTGTTTCCGTCTTTTAACACAATGGCGTTTTTGTAGTAGGTGGCATAGGCGTAGATAGTCTTCCAATAGTCGGTATTATTTGCCGCTGCTCCACCGGCTACGCTCTCTTGATAATTGGGATTGGAATCAATGAAATAGTCAGTGGTAACATCAACCATCTGCCCCGCAGCATTGAGCGCTTTGGCGGAGGCAGCCCCCGATGGAGCCACTACAAATGCGCCGATGACACGAGAGGCAACGGTTCCGTTGGTGGGATATCCGTTGTTGGTGCCAATGGCGTAGTATAAGGAGTCCTCATCCGTATTGGGGTACAGAATTGCGTTTGCCGCATAGGTGTCGTTTTCAATGGTTAAAACACCGGCATCTGCATCATATGCCCGGTCGTAAGTGTCATACATATTGAGCTCGTGACTGTCGTTCACATCGATATCGGCAGCCGTCGCCAGTGTTCCGTAGTAGACGGAGCTGTTGGTATAAGTGTCGTAGCCGTCCTTGGTGATGGTCATGGTGTAGGTATCGGTGTAATACAAATTGTCCACAGTCACGCTGTACACACCGGAGCTATAAGACACTTCGGTAACCATTGGATAAAGCCCCGTGGTGGTGTTGTCGGTGATGGCGATGTTGCTTGTGGTGAGGCTGTAGTCATCCCCGGCGGTGAAGGTAATCACATCAAAGTCATTTGCGTTAATGGTTTTGATTGTGACATCGGAAATGGTGAAGCTGAGCGGGGAAACGGCACTGGCCGAAGAGCGCGGAATGGTTAAGCCGGGCAGCAAGCCACCCACCATGGCAAAGGAAAGGAGAAATGCCAAGACTTTTGACCAAAGTTTTTTCTTCATATAACCCACCTCATAATTTAAGTCTTTTAGGTTACTTTAAGTATATCGGGGAAATCCCCCAAAATTCTCCCAAAATAGACGAAAAAATGAGTGTGAAGGGTGTTCATCGGCTAGCGCTGCAAGGATCGATAGATTTCAGTAATCTGCTTGCTTGGTGTTTCCCCTAACTCAACCTGCAAAAGCTCACAATAATTCAAATAATGCTTGGCCGCTTTTTTTATTTGACCGGTTTCCTGATAAAGCTCCATCAAAAGGTGGGTAACCCGCTCGATAAAGGGATCCATTGCATAGGATCGCCTTAATATTAGCTCGGCATTTTGAAACTGCTTTGTACCTATGTAGTGCTGCGTCAGCCGAACCAATAAATCAAGCTTAAAGCAGTTCCATTCTTCACGTTCGTATTCCGCCCATGTCCATCCATCGAACTCCAGATAGCCGTCTTTCAGGAGCTGTAGGGCATTCTCCAGTGATTCTGCGGTATTTAGCGCACTTGCATTGCGCAGCATATCCTCAAGTAGGGAAACATCCAGCTCTGCCTGTTTCAGCTGAAGGCAGTAGCGTTTGGTGATTTCAAGCAGCTGCGTCCCAATTCCGTATTCTCGGAGTGTTTTTTTGAGGTAGTAAATACAGTTATGAAGATGGTGGATGGATCTATCCGCCTCTTGCTCTTTCCACAGACAGTCGATAATGCGATCCCTGGGAATTTCCTGCCCCCTGTGATGCAGTAAAAAGGCGAACAGCTCCCGTTCTTTTTCCGTGCGCCACTTGATTGGCGCGCTTCCTTTCCAGCACATTTGGAGGCTGCCCATGCAGCATATGGAAAGTGTCTTTGTTTCTTCGGGCTGACGTAACCCCGCTTTGCGCTTTAGACGCGCAACCGTTCGCGCCAGCTGATCCTTTTGAATGGGCTTGAGTAAATAATCGAAAGCTTCCACCCGAAAGGCATCTAATGCATACTGCTCATAGGCCGTAACAAAAATAACTCTTGTCTCGGGACTTTCCTTCAAAATGATTTGTGCAGCGGACAAACCCCCGATTTGCGGCATGTTGATGTCAAGAAAAACAGCGGCTGGCTGGACCTTTTTAATTTGCGTTAACGCAGCGACAGGATCGGTCCATGTGCCCAAGGGTGTAATCTCCGGGTATTCGCCCAGCAAATACTGAAGCTCCATCAGCGCCGGTGCTTCATCGTCAATTAATACAACATCGAATGGCATCCTGTTATCTCCTTGTGCATTCAGATAGGAATACTCCAGTTGACACTGGTTCCGCAATCAATTGTGCTTTGAATGGACAAACCGCCTTTTCGGTATAGCCTTCTGAGTCGGGAATGTATGTTGGACAGCCCTACATGATGGATTGTTAGGAGCAGGAAAGCATCTGCTTCACGTTGAGGCATGCCTACACCTGTATCCTGCACCGTAAAATGCAAACGATTTGCTTCCTGCCTAATCTGTATATCAATGTTCCCGCCCTCCGTTTTTGGTAAGATGCCATGAATGACAGCGTTTTCTATAATTGGTTGAAGCATCAAAATAGGAACTTTTTGATCCATAATATCCGGCGGGACATCGAACGATACCGTCAGACGATCTCCAAAGCGTGCCTGTTCGATGGAGAGATAGGCTCTGGCCAGTGCAATTTCATCGGACAGGGCCACCATTTGGTGTTCCGCCTTGAAGTCAAAGCTTTTTCGCAGGTATTGACTGAAATCCAGCAATAGACTGCGAGCCTTTTCACCATCAAATCGTGAGATGGATATCACGGTATTGATGGTATTGTAAATAAAATGAGGCTTCATTTGTGCTTGCAAATGCAGGAGTTCTGCGGAGTTTTTTTGATTGAAGTAATTCTTGATATGTTGCGCCTGAGCAATGATTTGCAGACTCAATCCAAGTGATACACCCAAAAAGAACAGAGAGCCATGCTTAACATAGCTGGGAATGGTAAAGTAAAAAATATCATGGATATAGCTGATGCAGAAAATTACTATGCTAAGAAGATTCAGTAGCCATTTTTGATGTCCAATCTGTGCACCTATCATGATAATGATGATGGCGAGGATGAGAGAAGCTCCCTCATTAAAATTGGTGACAAAGGCAAATTTGCTATACAAAGAGGAAGGAAGAACGATCACAGCGATTTGAATAATCGACGAAAGTATCAGATTGAGCTTAACCACAATACACGAAAAAGGCGACGGGTATAGTTCGTGCATCAAAAGAAGAATCAGAAACACCAGCCAGTTGGTTGATGAGTACCATGTACCAACCACCACGGAAAAAGGAAGCACTGGACTGATGAGAATAAACTCTCCCACGGTATCTATGGCAAGTGCGCCCGCAATGCACACAAGCGAGGAGTAAACGGTGTAGCGTAATTCCTTCAACATGAAAAAAGTTGCCAGATAAAACACCGTGATAATAAACAGCAGGCCGAGCAAAAAAGCTTCTTTAAATTGCGCCTGCTGGCTTTCTTGCTGAATCTGGCTGGAGGTTCCAAAGGATATGCTTTCCCATAGCCCACCTCTGGCATAATGAAAGTTTGACACCTGAATGATAAGATCAAACTGTTCATCCGGCGAAGAAAAGAAAACAGTCTGGGGCTGATAGGCTCCGGTTTCCTCTGTGGGACTGGTGCCTACGATTCCTGCCGAGGCGATTTGCTGATCATTTACATAAAGCCGGTACGCACTTGACACGGTTTGCAGATGAATTCCAAGGAGGGTTCCTTTCGGAAGGCCAGATTTCACGGTCAGTCTATAAGTTGCAAAGCCCTCTGATGAAGAGGTTGTTCCAGACACATCACTGTCCCAGGTTCCCGGTACGCGAATGAAACAGTTCTCCCCACGATTCAGAAGAGCCTGATACGACAGCAGTTCATTCTGGTAAAACGCCCATTCTCCATCTAATTGCAGTGTACCATGGGCAGAGAGATTCCACTGTGACAGATCCAGTAAGCCGAGCTCCGCTTCTGGAGATGACGGTTCGCTGGCACATCCGGTCAATGTCACAACAAGTAGGAGCAGCATAAAAAAAATTTTCGGTTTCTTTTTGATCCGCATAAACCATCACCGCCTTTTGATAAAAAGACACACACGTGAGCTTTGAATTAACGCGAACATCCATGCGCTGTCAACATATCCCAAAATCAAACACCATTGGATAGAAAAATGAACGCTGGTCAAGATTCTTAATGAAAAATTTTCAACGATATATGGAAAGAATATCATATGTATTAGAGAATTGCTATAGCGCAGTATGGATTCTCTTACTCACTGCCAGAGGCCTTTTTAAATGTCCGGTATAGCTGGGGTGTTTCGTAATACAACAAGAATGCGCTTTGAAATGGCTTTTTCCATTTCAAAGCGCATTCTATATTTATGAACTAGACCGCCCAAATTCGTTCCGATTGATCAAGACCAAGGATTACGTCAAACATCTCCTGTTCCGTTCGCAGAAAAACTTTCTCACTCTTTTAACATTAGCAGGACTGCCGTTCAACGTCAGTTATAGGAACGATAGTGTCATTGATATCAAACAAAGTAACCGAGCCACAGTTCATAGGAATAACAACAGCAAAAGGTTTTTCTGGATCAACAGAAATGGTGGTTACTTCTACACCATTATCCAGCTCTATTCTCGAAATATTTTCCTTGTTCATAGAGATGAGCGCAGAGCCATAGATATCATAATCAAATTCATGAACTCCATCCATAATACCGGCAGCACCTCCTCCATAAAAAAAGAAATATCCAAAGGAAAAGCCAATCCTATTGATGTATATGGAAACCGTATAGTCATCCTGAGCATCATTATAAAAAATCATAGCACAAAGTTTTTGATTCGACGCTTTTGAGACTGCCCATTCATTATCAATAGCTTGACTTACCCTGGCATCTTGCTCTATCTGTGCCGCCGACACCCCAAAAACATCACTGTTTAACAAGAAAATTGTTATGATAGCAATTAACACAAGCATTCCGCAAATAATATTTTTCACTCGATGTTTCGTCATATAATCACCATACCATAAGGAATACACTATATATTTATACATTACTACAAACACACACAGAAGTCTACCAGAGAATGCATATCCTCCCATATCTCTTTATTTCTATTCATAGTCTTTCGGCACCATTTTGGCACCAATTCATTCATTTTTTATGAATGCGGTGAATAGGTATAATTTTGTATATCCAAACAATATCGATCAATCAGACTTACATGACAGTAAATATAAATCCCGCATAAACCAAGTGTTTATGCGGGATTTATGGCGGAGAAGGAGGATATACCATAAATAACCAACCAATATTATCGAGAAAGTACGGCTCTCAGCTATCATTTGCCACCCCACAACGTTGTATTTGGCCAAGCAAACCTAATATTGTGAACAGAACGCTGCCCATAGGACTATACGGGCAGCGTTTTTTCATATCACCACATAAACAAGGAGGGATGCCATACCCGCCGGGTCTGACTGAAAAGTTAGGCCCTTTTTTCATTCCATTCAAGACGAAGGAGGTAATACGCATGGCAAAAAGCAAACTGGCGGTCGTTGAGCGTAGCGCGGAACAGACCGTCGTGGAACCCGAAGCCGAGATTTTAGATCAGTCCGCGCCTGAAAATTCGGTCATGCCGGAAAGTATTGAGGCCCCGCCCCCGGAACTGGCCGACGAGGAAGCCGCGATTCTTTCTCATAAGGGCGAAGCGGCATTGCGAGATATTGGTGAGGAACAGCTTGAACCGCCCGCGCCGTTCGACTTCGGCGTCGAACATATTCCAGACCCCGGCAACGTGGTTGTCACTTCCAAAAAAATCGAGGAGCTTATAGCGGGACGCACAACGGCGGCTCGACAGGCGGAACAATCCGCGAAGGATATGCCGGACGCTTCACCCGCGCCGGAGAAAATCGTAGAAGAACAGGCGGCGCAAAAGGAATCTCCTGCAAAGACTGAAAAAGCCAATCGGGCGGCTTCCTCCCATAAAGAGGATAAAACGCCGAAACCGGAAAAGACGCAGGAGCCACCCTCCGCTCAAAAGGCGGGCGAGACGCGAAAGGCCCGAAACGCGCAGGTGATCGACTTCACGGCAGGAAAGCGTACATCCCCCTTACCGGAGGGAAAGTCGATTCCTGAACCTGCCGTTTCAGCGCCCACGCCGCCGGAACCCAAGGAGGCCCAGCGCCCCAACGAGCCGGAACAGATTGTATACCTCAATCTGTCCGAGCTTCACGCTTTCAAAAACCACCCCTTCCAAGTCAAGGACGATGCCGACATGAAAGCGATGGTGGAGAGCGTCAAGGCGGGCGGTGTGAACCAGCCCGCCATTGTGCGCCCCCGCGCCGAGGGAGGGTATGAAATCATATCCGGCCACCGCCGCCAGAAAGCCAGCGAATTGGCCGGGTACGCCAACATGCCCTGCATCGTCCGCAATCTTTCCGACGACGAGGCCGTTTTGAAAATGGCCGAGGACAACATCAACCAGCGCAAGGAAATGTTGCCCAGCGAACGGGCCAAGATGCTGAAAATGCAGCTTGAGGCCATCAAGCATCAGGGCGCGCGGGACACTTCGGGCCATGTTGACCCGAAGGAAGTCGGAATGCGCTCCAATGAAATTGTGGCCGACCGCAACAGCATGACGGTCAAACAGGTTCAGCGGTATATCCGCTTAGACGAACTTGTCCCCGATCTCATGAAAAAGGTGGATGAAAAGCAGATCGCTTTCACCCCCGCCGTAGAAATGTCTTACATCAGGCCCAAAAACCAGCGGTATATCGCCGTCGCCATCGAGGGCCAACAGTCGGCCCCCTCTCTTTCACAGGCCCAGCGTATGCGGGAGCTTGACCAAAAAGGGATGCTCAACGGCGACGTGATTGACGGCATCATGCTCGAAGAAAAAAAGGAGGTAGACAAAGTGATTATTTCCAGTCAGGAACTCAGCCAGTATTTCGGCAAGGACAAAACCCCGCGCGATATGAAAGACCAGATTTTGAAGCTGCTGGACGAGTGGAAGGGCAAGCAGCCAGAGCTTTCCAAACCGGAGAAAAGGCAGGAACAGGAGAAGTAACATCGGGCCAGGTTGACCCGATGGCCTTTAGCGGGGCGCTGCCCCGCACCCCGAAGCTCAAAGGATTTATTCCCCGTCGCCAATTATTCGGTAGCATAACCGGGAAAGCCTGTCAAGAGCTTGCCGCCGTAGGCGGTGCTTCGCACTCTTGACAGGCTTCTCCCGGTTGTGCTGTATCTCTGTCAAGCGACGGGGATTTATTCCTTTGAGCCGCCCCCTTCCCATGAGTGGGAAGGGCGGGGGGATGGGCTGACTTTCAGCGCAAACACAAACGGAGGTGCTTAAATAATGAAACGACCTTTGGCATATATCACGGCCGCATGGAGCGGCAACCACTCCGCTGATACCAAACAGGCGGCGCATTACTGCCGGGCGATATACGAGGCTGGGTTTTCCCCTGTCTGCCCCCTGCTATATTTGCCCTTGATTCTGGATGATGCTATTCCCGAGGAACATAAGAGCGGCATCGACATCCAGCGCGACCTTCTGCGCCGCTCCCATGTGCTTGTCGTATGCGGGGACGGTATCAGCGAGGATGTAAAAAACGACATTGCCACCGCCGGGAGGCTGAACATCACGGCGACCACGCTGGACGGCATTCTGACGGTCAAGGGAAAGGGCCGCAGGGAGGGCGGAGCCAATGAGCGTGATTGAAGCTGCCCACGACGAGCGGTAGACACCTCGGGCCATGTCGGCCCGAAGCAAAGGAGGAATCACAATCATGGCAAGCACAAATACGGCTCCCCTCATGGAAAACGAACATGTGCGGGAGCTTTTGGTTATCATGGGGGAAAACCGCGCCCCGACGATGCAGGATTTTCTTGCGGTACTCAATCATGTCACCAGTATGGAAAACCAGCTTAACAGGGCGGTCAAAGAATTACAGGCCATGCGGCAGGAATTGCAGGCGGCGCGGGAACAGAACCACCCCGCCAAGCTCACCCTGCAAAACGCAGTCAGGGCTATTGAAAAAAGCGTCGCCGCCCTGCGGGAACGGCTGGATACCCTGAAACAGAATATCATCGAGGGCTGCAAGGACACCGTGGCCGCATTCAAGGAAAAAGGCGTTTCCGCGCTGGACAATATTGCCCGGTTTTTCAAGGTCAGGCCCATTCTGGAATCCATGCGCGACGAAATGAAAAAAGCGATTCAGGCGGATGATAAGGCGATTGCCGCTATCGGGGCCATCAGCGCCGAATACCATCAGGCGGGACGGCACTTGAAAAACATTGCCCGCGCTGTCACCGGGAAAGAGGCCGGGCAGGACGTAAAGCCCACCGGGATGCTGGCGGAGGCGTT
>Ga0316604_10001310_pt1 | contig 22551 bp, 20 predicted proteins | sample OWC_soil_day20_C_FD_207650 | JGI IMG/M metagenome (GOLD analysis project Ga0316604, IMG submission 207650) | Wetland soil microbial communities from Old Woman Creek delta, Ohio, United States - OWC_soil_day20_CT | ecosystem: Environmental > Terrestrial > Soil > Wetlands | place: USA: Ohio...
GGGAGCAATCCCTGCCAGGGTTCAAATCCCTGCCACTCCGCCATTTATAAAGGAATTCGAGCTTTGGAAAATTTTCCAAAGCTCTTATTTTTTTGCTTGTGGGGCGATTTGTGGGGTGATTTTAAATGGAAGGTATGAAATCATTGCAAAATCTGTGACAAATGTAATGAATTTTAGGATGTTGCACACGGATTATTCAAGGTGTTTTTATTTGAAGGAAACGATTTTGAGACTTCATTAAGCTTAGCACTACTGATAATTTTACCGAAGTGGAAGTTGTGATAATTTGAGATAGCTTTAAACGCAATGAGTTTAAAATTATTTTTACCGACAACTTGAATATGATGTTTGCCTATATATGGTATAAAATGTGTAAAAGCATCAGGAATTGTGATACAAAAAGAGGTTGTTTGGCGCATATGATTAAACTGGATTAAAATGGTAAATAGCGAGAAATTGTCCGCTGTCCGCTGGATTTTTATAGGGCGTTGGATATATCAAGGGGTTATGGGTGTTCAAAAATTGACGGACATGGTGGACAAAACGGACTATAGACAAACTATCCTTGTCGGTAGTAGTATAAGTATATAATAAGGATATAATTATGCTACGTAAGGAGCTGTTTTGCATGATGAATATAAAACCGTCTGCGGCGATCCGTAAGAACTATAATGCGATATCGGAACTATGTAAGCGTTCAGGAGAACCGGTTTACCTGACTAAAAATGGTGAAGGCGATCTCGTGGTTATGGATCTTGCGACCTATGCGAAACGGGAAAGTATGTTGCGCTTGCGGGAAAGTTTACTTGTTGCAGAAGAGGGTAGACTGCAAGGAAAGACGGGTCATTCTATTGAAGAAGTATCCATTATGATGAAAGCGGCTGTTCATGAGGTACGGGATGAGCAACGAAAATAGAACGTATACCGTTATTATTTCTGAAGAAGCTACGCAAATGCTAGTGCTTCATGCTCGATTTTTGGCTCAAGTCAGCGAAGAGGCTGCTTTGCGGCTTATTGAAGAATTTCGGGATAAAGCAACCTCTTTGGAACAGTTTCCCGAAAGAAATCCGATTTTGATTGACCCGATGATTACGAAGGGGAAATATCGGAAACTATTGCTCGAAAAAAGATATCTCCTGATTTATCAGATCAAAGAAAATATAGTGTATATTGATGCGGTTGTGGATACCCGTCAGGATTATGGCTGGTTGTTGTAAGTTTATATCGAATGTGACCTTTTTTGAATGGTAGTGAAGACCGATTGCGATCAAAACGAGAATACGGGTACTTTTGAAGCCAGGTTTGCTGTGGGGTGATTTCAAATTATACAGCATGGAAAACATATAAAGAATAGAAAATATGCTCTGGATTAGTGCTCAAAATGCCATAAAATAGGCTCAAAAGATAACAAAAAAGGGAAGCGACTAATTGTTAAATCGTTAGAGGGAGCAATCCATGCCAGGGTTCAAATCCCTGCCACTCCGCCATTAATAAAAGTTCTCGAGCTTTGGAAAATTTTCCAAAGCTCTTATTTTTTTGCTTGGGGGGCGATTTATGGGGTTAGGTATAAAAGGCTGGTCATTTATCTGGATCGTTAAAGGATATATGGTCTATTTAACCGAAATACTTCATAGTAAACACCACTCAAATTTATAAAGAAACTCCGGAACTGTTAAAACATAGACGAGCTTATATTTTATCAGCATTGTTTCTCCACTTTGTTTACTAAAGAAGGTGTTGATGTGCTTTTTGATGTTCGTACCATATTTTTTACAGGTACAATAACCATTCTTGTTAATACATTCATATTAATATTGGCTTGGTATTACGCTCGGACTATGAGGGCTGTTCTTGGTTGTTGGAGTATTAGCTTAATATTGTCTAGTATAGGTGCTGTGCTTTTCGCCTTAAGAGCTATTATACCGGATTCATTATCGATAATTGTTGCGAATATTTGTTTTGCCGGAACGTTTGTTGCATTACAAGAAGGAATATGTCGTTATGTGGGTTCGAAACCAAGAATGCGGTATGTCATGTGTGCGGTCATGCTTGTCCAAATCACGTTGGTGCTCTATTTTACGTATGTGATACCTTCTTTTTTTTATCGAGTCCTAATTTTTTGCGGAATAACCACATTTTATTGTGTACTTAGTATTTGGACAATACACAAGAGTGAGGTGCGGAAAGAAGCACCGTTACGTCTGCTGACAATAATACTGATAGTGCATATATGCGTAGCCATTTTTCGGAGTGTAGTTGTTGAGAAATCATTTGATGGTTTTTGGCTTCCGGGATTATTGCCGGCCTTAGGAAGTTGGGGCCATTTAGCTGTTCTTTCGGCTTTGCCCTTATGTTACTTTTGGCTGGTTACTTTTCGCTTAGGAGCGGAAGTTCGTGAACAGGCGTTTGTTGATTCCTTAACTGGTATTCCTAATCGTAGGGCGATGGATAAATTTTTAAATGAAAAGTTACTGCATGGACGGTGTTTGGAAGCTGGAGTTTTATGGGTGGATATCGATAAGTTTAAAGAAATTAATGACAATTATGGGCATGGGGCTGGTGACTGCTATCTTGTGGAGCTGAGTAGGTTGATTTGTCGTGAGCTGCGTAAGCATGACGTGGTGTTTCGTTATGGCGGTGATGAATTTGTGATAATTTTACCTGCTGCGGATAAATTTATTTTGTTTAAAATTGCAGAAAGGCTGCGGAAAGAAGCGGAATATCTATCGATCGACTGGGGAAAAACGAAAATAAAGACGACCGTAAGCATCGGCGTTTCTGTAAGTACTGACAAGATAAAAGATATTGATGAATTGCTGCGTCTTGCGGATATTGCGTTATACAAAGCGAAGCGGGCAGGAGGAAACTATGCAATATTCGATGCTTGCGAGGAAATCAAATTATAGTTTTCGTTGACAATAAGCGCAGAAGGTTATAAGGAGGGTGTTATTATGAAAAGATCCACGTTTATTCGTATTTTGGCTAAAATCAATACGATTTCCAACGATGTAAGTGTTGTGGAAAACTTTAATAACAAGTCTCTTATAACATTTAATGTTCCCATGATCATTGGGGAAACTTCGTTGCAAAAGAAAGCGTTTGAGCGACTTTTGCATTACGCCACGTATTATAAAATTGTGCCGGAAAATGATCAATTGGCGATTACCGTAACATTTGCATGGGAATGAGCAGGGCTAACGAGCGATCCCTGCCGTTCGTCCATGTATCAAAAAAGTAAAAACTTTGGAATATTTCCCAAAGTTCTCAGATTTTGCACAAAAAAATGCCATTTCGAAATACATAATTTCGAAACGGCATTTTTTGTGTGTGGGTTATTTTATAATCATCATTTCTGTAGCTTTAACCAGCGCGGTAACTTTGTCGCCAACTTTGAGGTCGAGATCGTCAACAGAGTCGATGGTGATGGCGGCTACCAGTTCGGTTCCTTTATAGTCTACGACAACTTTGGCCATAACATTTCCTTTGACGACCGATTTCACTGTGCCTTCCAGTTTATTTCTTCCGCTGATTTTCATAATAACCCTCCTCAAATTTAATGAATATGCCTTGCTTGCATTATACCATGAGATGTATTTTTGAACAATCTGAAAATCAACTCAAATGAAATATTTATCTGAATATTGATAATTTATAATATGGTTATGTTTGTTTTTATATAGTTAAATTGAGTGTTTTTTATTAAAAAAGGGAAAAATAGAATAAAGTCGGTAAATTATGTTGACTTGAACGCTGTTTTATATTATTGTTAAATTAGTAATGTATGGTATAAATTCTAAAATTTAATATGTAACTCCGTAGCTGATATACCTTAACCGAATAGGAATGGTATACAGCCGATCGGTATAGCTGGAAACGGCTATGCTTCCCGTTTGGAAAGGAGTGTTGATTTCAGGCCGCGATTTATTTATGCCGATTTGCGACTTTGTTCGTGTTTGTCTGATGCAATATGCCAAGCCTTTCCGTTATGAAAAGGCTTGGCATATTTATTTTTCAAGGATAGGTGGGGAATTTGTATGCAAAAATCGGATTTTACTATGAAAATCGGTGGTATTTCACTAGAAACGTTTCCCTTTTTTGTGCAGATCGCTGCCGATACTCAAGATGCGTACAAAGATATTGACCTTTTGTATGCAACGGATGAAAAACGGTTTGGTCTTGTGGTGGCTGCCTCATCTTATATCGAACATCCTTTTATTTTATCAAAAACCAATATCGCCCTTGTGATTCGTCAAATGGCAGAAGCTATGACTTCCTGTGTGGAAGAACATGCAATGTAATGATATTCGGTTACAGTAAAGGATTGCACTCGCTGTTGCGGGGGAAAATAGGAGTGATTAAAATGAGCAAGGAAACATTGCGTCATAAACTTATGCATCGCTGGCTGTCCTACGTACAAAGAACCCCTAAGGCGAGGAGCAGGTTATTATACCGGTGTATTTCTATGTGGTGCAATAAAAATAATAACTCTCCAAGTTGAGCAAGGCTATCTTACATTGTTGCAATAAGTTGGATGATGAATTGAAGATTGTGCAACGATAAAAAAGTTACGAGCCAAAAAAACAGAGACGGTTTGCCTAAAAGGCTAAACCATCTCTGTTTTTTGGTTAATGGCGGTTGGGAGTAGAACCACTCTTGCAGATCCTGGTTATAAATTATATTCTTTGAGCTTTCGGTACAAGGTGGATTTGCCCATTTCTAGTAGTTTGGCCGACAATTCGATATTATTACCGGTCTGTACGAGAACATTTTTGATAACAATTTTTTCGGCTTCCTTTAAAGACATCGTTTTGTTAAGAGAAGAGGTTGATCCGTCCCTATCGCCAGGAGATGTGTTGTCTGTTGTTCGATCATCCTGGTTTATAATTTCTTCCGGCAAATGTTCGAAATCAATGATGCCGCTGTCTTGCGCCAGGTTGATCGCATAGATGATGGCGCTTTCCAGTTGTCTTACATTTCCCGGCCAGTGATATTCCAATATCTTCGTCTGGGCACGGGGGCTGATGCCTGTTTTTTTTCTGTCCATTCGCTGACAGTAGTTTTGGATCAGGTGTTCAGCGAGAAATATAATATCATTTTTTCTGTCGCGCAGCGGAGGGATCATGATCCGCAATACCGACAACCGAAAATAAAGATCGTGCCGGAATTGGTTTTCCTCAACCATTTTCGGTAAATTTTTATGCGTTGCGGCAATGAGGCGGAAATCGACATTCCTGTAATGTTTGTCGCCAATGCGCATGACTTTCTTGCTGTCCAGAACGCGCAGCAAGACGGCCTGGATTTCAAAAGGCATATCGCCGATCTCGTCCAAAAATAACGTACCGCCGTGGGCCAGCTCGATTTTACCGGGGCGCCCTTCGCGGTCTGCGCCGGTAAACGTTCCGCCGACATAACCAAACAGTTCGCTTTCAATCAGGTTTCGCGGCAATGCCGCGCAATTAATTGCGATAAATGGGCCTTGCGGACAATGTTCATTATGGATAGCCTGCGCAAATAATTCTTTTCCGGTCCCGCTTTCGCCAATCAGCAGGATGTTATCGGAAGTTTTGGCGAATTTTTTCGCATTTTCTTTTGCTTTGAACATTGAAGAACTGGTGCCGATAATCGATTCAAAGCTATAGCGGGCGCTCGCACCAAAGCGGCGCGTTACAAGTTCGTTTACCTTATAAATATCTTGGATGCGGATCACGGCGCCTTCAACCTGTGAATGGTCCAAACTCAATATAGGCTTTACACTTGCTAAAAACTGTTTACTGCCAACGAAAATCTCAAAATCTTTTTCCGTTTTTTGCATAAGCGATTTTTGCAGGAGAGGTTGTTCGCCAAGAACCTCAACAATGTTTTTTTGTACGATTTCCGCGGCATTTACGTCCAGCATGTGGCTGAATTTTTTGTTGGCATGGGTAATCTTATTCATTTTATCAATGGTGGCAATTCCCTGGCCAATGAAGGAAAGCGTGGTGTCCAGTGTATTGTTGGTATGGCTCAGTTTCATATTATGTTGCTTCAATTGTAATTGTGTTTCAATGGCTACGCACATGGAGGTGACCCAGCCGAGAGTATGGGCCCACAGACTTTGCAGCGTTTGTTCCCGGGGAAGAGTTCGGAGTGCCTGTAATAAGACCAGCGTGCTGATTACATTTCCGTTTTTATCGAAAATGGGAGCGGCTGAACTAATATTATCTTGCAAGGCATTGCAGTAGTTTTCCGGGCCAAGTAATTGGATCGGCGATTTACAATGCATACTCAAGCCGTGGGCTGTGGTCCCGACAGTCGTTTCGTTCCACACGTGGCCGACTTTCACGTTAATGGTATCGAACGAGGACATTTCGTTGGTATCACCGTCGATATGCAATATGGTGCCATTATCATTGTGGATAGTCAGCATATAACCGGAGCTCTTTAACAAGGGCTTGAAGGCCGCAATCAAAGGGATCGCGGTATCGATTAACAACTGGTTTTGTTCCATAACAGCTTTTGTTTGATCTGGGCTCAGGTTTTTACCCAGTTTTTTGGAATATGGATCAATGCCGTTTGCCCGTGAGCGGATCCAGGATTCGGCTACTTCAAGGTTAATTTCGGGAAATGAGCGCGGGTCCGCATCTTCTACTAAAAATTTTTCTTTGCAACGGGAAATTTCTTGCCACCGTGTGGAGAGAAGGTCTTTTTCGGTGGTGATAGCGATCATATTGGTATAGCGGGCGTCATTTTCCCCAAGGGTTAAACCGGTTTTCATTTCTTGCTTCCTCCTGCCTATTTCTCAAGGGACTTGTTATTGCAATACCAGGTTAAACATAATTGTAATACGATTGTTCTTTCAAAGCAATCCAGAGCTGTTTGATTGATCCGGATCGGCTAAATGGCAGTTGGCCTGTCAGCGACGAAGGCGATTATAGCGATTTGCAATTTCTCATACGCGGGAAAAGATCTTGAAAATGAGAGAAAAAAACGAGAAAATAGACCATTTTTCCTGCCGAAGACAACGCAACAAAGAAGATGGTTCATTAGGCAAAGAATGGCTGAACTACCAGACGAATTGTTAGTGGTTGTTTTGAAACATGTTTAGCCCGCGAAATACAAGGAGTTATCGGTTTCTGGATGAAGCTTCGGGTGTCAGTGTTTACGTTGCGTTAACTATAATTTTCTATTTGATTAAATTTGCAAAAAAATGTTGTTATTGGCATAAATTTTGCGTTACAAGAGTTAGGTATCTGGTTTTAGTGCTATACATGGCCTTGGGAAAGCTGGGCGACTTTGATGCAGTTTTCTGACAGCGGCAAAATGAGTTGATTGGAAAGAGGAGGGTTTCACTGTACGGTAAGATGTGTCTGATATTCATTCATAAGAAATAGGCTAGGAGGAAGAAAATGTCCAATAACAGCAGCGAAGTTAAAACTTACTATAAAGGATTGGGTTTTTGCGGCTTTGGCATGGGATCCAATAGCGCAGAAGTAGATGTGAAAGACGGCAAGGTATTGCGTATTCGTCCGATGCAATTTGATAAGAAGTACGCCAAAGAAGAAATTAATCCCTGGAAAATTGAAGTGCGGGGGAAAACGTTTGAGCCGAAAATGAAAACCCTTTTACCTCCGTTCAGCTATATTTATAAAAAGCGGATGCATTCAAAAAACCGGATCCTTTACCCGTTAAAACGGGTAGATTGGGATCCCAACGGGGAGCGAAACACGGAAAACCGGGGGGAAAGTAAATTCGTTCAGATTAGCTGGGATGAGGCGACGGATATTATTGCCAACGAAATCCGGCGCGTTCATGAACAGTACGGGCCGTATGCCATTCTTTCCCAAGGTGACGGCCACGGTGAAACCAAGGCAATCCATGGTCCGCATGGCTGCCAAAAGAACTTCCTTGAAATGCTTGGCGGTTCCACTACGCAGGCCAGAAACGCCGACAGTTGGGAAGGCTGGTACTGGGGCATCAAGCATTTTTGGGGCTGCGAACCGATCGGCCAAGGGTTGCAGAAAAATATGTGGTGGGATGTATCCAACCATAGCAAAATGTTATTGTACTGGGGCTGCGATCCCGAAACAACAACCTGGGGCTGGGGCGGTCAGAACGCAAGCCGTCTTTGCCGGTGGTTCAAGGAAATTGGCATTAAATCGGTATTCATTTGCCCGGATTTGAATTATGCCGCTTCGGTATGGGCCGATAAATGGATCCCTATTATTCCGAATACGGATGCCGCTCTGCAATTGGCCATCATGTATCTTTGGATCACAGAGGATACTTATGATAAAGAATATATCACTACGCATGCGGTTGGATTTGAAGAGATGAAGCAATATGTCATCGGTGAAGAAGACGGTATAGCCAAAACTCCGGAATGGGCGTCCAAAATTTGCGGTGTTCCCACTTACACGATTAAAGCGTTGGCCAGAAGATGGGCCAAAGAGGCGACCACCATTTGCCATTGCAATGGAGGATCCTATATCCGTTCCGCTTATTCCAGCGAGCCGGCGCGTTTGGAAGGCTGCCTGCTGGGAATGCAGGGCCTCGGCAAACCAGGCCGTGGGGCGTTGAAATTCATCGAATTCGGCCAGTACGGCCTGCATGAATATTACCCCTGTCCCCGTTCGAAAGTAATTCCCAATGTGGCCGGCGCTTACAACGGCGCTACCTATGATATTTCCGCCCAATTTTTGCCAAAAACGTTAATTCCTAAAGCGATTTTAGGTGACTGGTCAGTGGAAAATCCCATGACTTGGTATGGAGTAACTTCCTCCGGCTTTCCAGCCGATGATCAGTTCGTTGAATATCAATATCCGATCGAAGAAGGCGGCAGCGAGCTTCATATGATCTGGACGGATACTCCCTGCTGGACAACCTGCTGGAATGGCGGCAACAACATGATCAAAGCGTTGCGCAGCCCGAAGATTGAATTCATTCTGGCCCAACATCCCTGGATGGAAAATGACTGCTTATTCGCTGACATCATCCTGCCGGTGAGCAGCAAATTTGAGCAGGAAGATATCGCGTGCGATGTTCAAAGCGGTGCTTTTAACAGCCTGTATTACGAAGGTCAGTGCGTAGAACCGCTTGGCGAGGCAAAGAGCGACTATGAATGTGTTTGTGAAATTGCGAAAAAACTGGGCGTCTACGAAGAATATACAAAGGGAATGACCTATGAAGATTTTATCCGCCGCGGTTTCGAGAATTCCGGCTGTCAAACTTTGATGGATTATGAAGAATTCCGGGCGAAAGAAATCTGTGTTATTCCTACTGCCGACAATTGGGAAGAGGTAATACCGGGGTTCGGTGATTTCGCCAATGATCCGGAGGGCAACCCGATGACGACGCCGTCCGGCAAATTAGAATTCACATCGGAAGCCCTGTCTGAGTATTTCCCTGATGATGAAGAACGGCCGCCACATCCCAAATTTATTCCCTTCGGAAAGACGCACCAGGAAAGTTATTTGCATCCCAGAAGCGAAAAATATCCGTATTTGCTGGAATCCAATCACCCTCGCTGGCGCGTCCATGCCAACATGGATGATGTCACCTGGCTGCGCGAAATTCCTACATGCAAGATCCGCGGCAGGGACGGTTACATGTATGAACCGGTTTGGCTCAATCCGGTTGATGCGAAGAAAGAAGGCATTGAACAAGGCGATGTTGTCAAATTGTACAATGAACGAGGGTGGGTGCTCGGCGCTGCCTACGTGACGGAACGGATCATGCCGAGGGTAATTTATCAGGATCATGGAGCGCGCCTCGATCCGATCGTTGCGGGCGAATCGGACCGTGCCGGCGCCAACAACCTGATTTGCCCGACCAATACCGTATCGGAAAATTGTTCCGGCGAAGTCACCAGCGGCTATTTGATTGCGATTGAAAAAGTGGATGAACTGGAATTGGCAAAACAATATCCGGAACCGTTCAATAGGCCCTACTGCCCGCACTCCGGACAAATTTTAGCGTCCAGAGTGTCGGAAGAATAATTAAAGAAGGTGTAAAACGATGAAAGTTTTCGTAATTGACGTGGAAAATTGCAATGGCTGTTATGCGTGTCAATTAGTTTGTAAAGATGAGCACGTTGAGAATGATTGGTCGCCTGTCGCCAAGCCGCAGCCGGATACCGGTCATTTCTGGAGAAAAATGACAGAAAAAACGCACGGCCAGGTTCCTAAAGTAAAACTGGAATATGTCGCCAAAGGCTGCATGCACTGCGATAAGGCAGCCTGCATGCAGGCTGCGGAAAACGATGCGGTTTATAAACGGCCGGATGGACTGGTGATTATCGATCCGGAGAAATCACAGGGCCAAAAACATCTTGTGGAATCTTGCCCGTATGGTGCGATTTATTGGAATGAAGAGCTGCAAATTCCGCAAAAATGCACGGGGTGTGCGCATTTAGTCGATGAAGGCAAAGAACCGCGATGCGTGGAGGCTTGCCCGCATGATTGCATCCAATTCGGTGAAGAAAGTGATTTTGCCGGTCTGATCGCCGAAGCGGAAGTGATGCTCCCGGAAGTTGGGACAAAACCCCGGGTATACTATGTAAATTTACCGCAATTATTTGTTGCCGGCTTGGTTTACGACGCAAACAAAGATGAAGTCATTGAGAACGCACAGGTTACCTTAGCCTGTAAAGTAACTGGTAAAGCAATGAATGTTGCTACTGATGATTTCGGCGATTTTTGGTTTAAAAAGCTGGCAGCGGGAAATTATGATTTAACCATTTTTGCTGATGGGTATGAGACGTATGAACAGAGCATTGTTGTCGACGAGAGCCTTAATGTAGGAGACATTGCACTAACGGCCAAGTAAAGAGGGGGAAAGACAATGGATGGGCAGGAAAAGAAAAGCGTTGTTACCGCAGGTGAAAAGATGGAAGGCCAGTTTGCGCCCAGCATCAGCCGCAAGCCGATCAAATGCCCGCAATGCGGGGCAATGAACCAAGGGACAAGGCTGACTTGTAAGAAGTGTAAGGCGGAGTTTTCTTTGGACTGATTCGTCAAGTGGACAAGTCGATCACTTCATAAATATAAGTGAGCCTTAGGTTCGGGGGGGTTATTGCCCCCGCCGAACCCTTAGAGCGAACTTAGTTCGAGTGTTATAGCCTGTTGATCCCCGACCTAAGAGGGCGGGGTCTTACAGGCTGTTAACGAAATAAATACGAGGAGATGTTAGTATGTGCTTTAGACCACCAACGGCAACGAGAACGGTAAAATGCCCGGATTGCGGGGCCTTAAATCAGGCGGTAAAGAAAAACTGTACGAAGTGTCAAGCGGATCTTTCGGTAACCAAAATAAATCCCGTCAATTGGTTTATGATTCCGGTCAATGATATGGCAAAGGCGACAACGTTCTACGAAACAGTTTTCGGCTTTGCTCTTGCCGCGCACGATGCGGGAATAATGCGTATGGCTGTATTTCCTGCTCAAGAGGGGACTATGGGAACCAATGGTTCGCTGGTACAAGCCGATGGCTATAAACCGGCGGAAGAGGGTTGCGTTGTGTACTTAGCGGTGAATGATATTCCGAAAACTTTGGCGAAAATCGAAGAAAACGGCGGTAAAATCCTGCAGCCGCAAATGGCCATGGGAGATCTTGGCTATCTTGCGCAATTCCGGGATTGTGAAGGCAATCGCGTAGGGTTGTATTCGCCGGCGGCAATTACCAAACTGAATCCTGTCAATTGGTTTATGCTTCCGGTCCATGATTTGGCAAAGGCAAAAAGGTTTTACGAAAAAGCGTTGAGTTATTCTCTGACAACAAATAAAATGGGCGCTTTGAGCATGCATTGGTTTCCATTGCTGCCTAAAACCGCTGGCAGCAGCGGATCGTTGGTGCAAGCAGAGGGGTATACGCCGTCGGAAAACGGGTGCGTCGTATATTTGTCGGTGAACGATATTGAAAAAGCCCTGGAAAAGGTAGTAGCCAATGGCGGTAAAATCCTTCAGCCGCAAACGGAGCTGGGTGATCTTGGCTGTATTGCGCACTTCCTGGATTGTGAAGGAAACCGCGTAGGACTATATGCTTATCAACCAAAATATAAGTGAGCCTTAGGTTCGGAGGGGATTATTGCCCCCGCCGAACCCTTAGAGCGAACTTAGTTCGAGTGTTATAGCCTGTTGATCCCCGACCTAAGAGGGCGGGGGCTTACAGGCTGTTAACGAGATAAAGGAGAAGTTTTATGGAGACAAAACTTGCGACTTTTGCCGGCGGCTGTTTTTGGTGCATGGTCGATGCGTTTGAGAAATTGCCCGGCGTAGAAAGCGTAACAGCGGGATTTACGGGCGGAACAGAGGAAAATCCTTCTTACGTAGACGTAGTTATGGTAGGCGATACAGGGCACATTGAGGCTGTGCAAGTAATGTATACACCGGCGTTATGCTCCTATGCAAAACTGTTGAATGTTTTTTGGCGGCAAATTGATCCTACAGATAACGGAGGGCAGTTTGCCGACCGGGGCGAAATCTATTCTACGGCGATTTTTTATCATAACGAGGAACAAAAGAAACTGGCCGAGCAGTCCCAAAAAGCATTGCAGGATAGCGGTCTTTTTTCTGCTCCAGTTGTTACTGGAATTCTTCCGGCAATGCCTTTTTATCCGGCAGAGGAGTTTCATCAAGGTTATCATAAAAAAAATCCGGAGTTTTATTGCCAGTACCGGATTGATTCAGGTCGCGATGATTTCCTGGATAAAATTTGGCGAAATGAGAAGTGAAAGGTTAATGGTCGCGGTTTAGGGTTTAAGTTTAGTGTGGAAATTTAATAGTTATACAAAAATCCGGCATGGTAAGTTTTTATGTCGGATTTTTATTTATATAGTTGGAAAGATAAATGTAGACTTACTGTAGGTGCAGAACAAAAGAATAGTTTGCTTAAGTTGCCTAAAAGAGTTATAATATTTGAGTGTTGACTAATAATTCTGACTATTATGTTATGGGCCGGAAATAATGAAGGCAATACGATATGCAACCCACAAGTGAGGAGTTCACGGTATGAAAGAGAAAACTGCAATTGAATTATTCGCCTGCATTCATTTAGGATCAGAGCGAATTAGTTTACAGATTGTTGAATTTTCAACGCTGAATAATTTTAAAATATTAGAAGAAGCCGGTCGCAACGTGTTTTTAGGTGAAGAGACATTTAAGACCGGTAAAATCAGTTTCAGCACGATTCATGAAGTATGTGAATTGTTGAAAGGCTATAAGCGTATCATGCATGAATACGGCGCCCGTCATTACCGGCTTGTGGCTACCACTGCGATCCGCGAGGCGAAAAACCGGCAATATTTGATCGATCAAATATTTGTAAAAACCGGGTTTGCTGTACAAGTTCTGGATATGCCGCAAGAAATATTTTTTAAATATGCTGCCTTAAACAGAGTGGCCTATGATTCGGGTTATCTTGACCCTGAGGATGCCACCCTTTTTGTCGATATTTCTTCCGGGGGATTGGGTTTTATCCTGTATAAGGAAGGACGGATTGATTATCAGCAGAATATCCATATTGGAGCGATCCGCATAAAAGAAAGTTTTGAAGTGTATCAGCGTGATTCAATGCATTTTCACGCTGCTTTGTCGGAATACATCCATAGTATTGTGTTTCCGGTACGGCGGGAATTAGAAATGCATAAAATCCGTTTCTTGGCGCTGTCCGGTGTAGAAATGAAGTTGTTCGGCAATATGCTGGGGTATCATCCCGAGCTGTCCATGGTTCCACTGCGGTTGGAAGATTTTGCTGCTTTATATGAACAGGTTAAGGGATTGAATTTATCCCAGATCATGCAACGGTTTTCACTGGATGAAGATATGGCGGAAACCGTATTGCCGGTAATTGTCCTTTGCAAGCAGATTTTGTCGTTGCTGGAAGTAGAGAAAGTTATTTTGGTTGCTAATAAGCTGATCGAGGGGATTGTTGCGGTGCACATAGCGCAGGAAACCGGCGACGTCTGGATGAGCTTATTGAATGAACAAGTAATTAGTTTTGCCCGCTCATTGGGAGAAAAATATCATTATGATTCCTTGCACTCCACAGAGGTAGAAAAATACTCATTGCGGTTATTCGACCGGTTAACCAAGGTGCATGGGTTGGGCCGGCGGGAGAGGCTGCTTTTGCAAGTTGCCTGCATTTTGCATGACACCGGCAAACATATTAATCTGCGGCGCCACTACGCCTATTCGTATGATCTGATCCTGTCTTCGGATATACTGGGATTTTCCGATTATGAGAAACAAATTATGGCGACTGTAGCATACTATCACTCCCGGTTTACACCATCAATGGAAGATAGTTATTTCGCCTCGCTATCGGATGAACAGCGGATTGTTACTGCCAAACTGGCAGCAATCCTGCGGCTTGCGGATGCGATGGACCGCAGCCATCGGCAAAAAGCGATTGATTGCCAGATTACGTTGAAGAGTGATAAACTGTTAATTCAAGTAAAAAGCAATGAAGATATGTCTTTGGAAGAATGGACGTTTGAAGACAAAGCGGATTATTTTGAAGAAGTTTTTGGCATACTGCCAATATTACAGATACGGGTTGGGTGATGATATGGTTAAGGCGGCAGGGAATTTCATCAATCGGGAACTTAGTTGGCTGAAATTTAATCAACGTGTTATGGACGAAGCTGCGGATCGGTCGAATCCATTGTTGGAACGATTAAAATTTATTGCGATAACGAGCTCGAATTTGGACGAGTTTTTTATGGTTCGGGTAGCAGGACTGAAACATCAACTGGAAAATGGCATTAACCATCAGGATATCGCTGGGTTGAGTGTGAAGGAACAGTTGGAAGCCATTTCCGAAGCGGCTCATGTTCTGGTAAAGCAACAGTATACGTATTATAAACTCATTCTGAAGAAATTAGAAAAGGAAGGAATTTTGTTTCCCCAGATTCATGATCTCACGAAGAAAGAGAAAGAATGGCTGGAAGCATATTTTATCAATACGGTATATCCTGTCCTTACGCCGATGGCGGTAGATGCCAGTCATCCGTTTCCCTTTGTAGCCAGCCGCAGCTTGAATTTGGCCATCACGATTAACCGTGATGGCAAGGAGACGCAGACAGCGATTGTCCAGGTCCCTTCGGTATTGCCCCGCCTTGTTGAAGTTCCGGGTACGCGGCAAGAGCGTTGTTTTGTCTTTTTGGAAGCGATTATTGAAGAATATTGTCGATTTTTGTTTGTTGGTTATTCTGTTCAAAAAGTATTTCCGTTTCGTATTACACGCAATGCGGATTTGTTTCTGGATGAACATGATGCCGAGGATTTGTTGGCGGAATTGCAAAAATCGCTGCGGCGGCGTAAATACGGTCAGGAAGTCCGATTGGAAATCGCCAAGACGATGACGGATATCGGCAAACAGTTTGTTTACGATGCGTTGAATTTGACGGACCAGGATATTTACGAAGTTTCCGGTCCGTTGGATCTTACCTGTTTCATGAAATTTTACGACTTGGAGGGCAAGGATGACTTGCGGTATCGGCCGATTGCGCCGCAAGTGCCGCAGGATCTGCTGGATGCGAAAGGAAAAAATTTATTTGAAGAAATTCGGGAACGGGAAATATTGCTTCACCATCCCTATGAATCGTTTGAAGCGGTAGTGAAATTTGTCCAGCAAGCCGCTGTTGATCCCCGGGTTTTGGCGATTAAACAAACGCTATACCGGGTGAGCGGGCAGTCGCCGATTGTCAAAGCATTGGCGCAGGCTGCGGAGAATGGCAAACAAGTTACTGTTTTGGTAGAATTGAAGGCACGGTTTGATGAAGAAAATAATATTGTCTGGGCCCGCAGCTTGGAGGAAGCGGGATGTCATGTCATCTATGGGCTGGTGGGGCTCAAAACCCACTCCAAAATTGTGCTGGTTGTAAGGCGCGAGGATGAAGGCATCAAACGCTATGTTCATTTTGGTACCGGAAACTATAATGATGCGACTGCCAAATTTTACACGGATATGGGTTTGTTTACGGCAAATGATCAGTTTGGCGCGGATGCTTCCGCTTTCTTTAATTTGATTTCCGGATATTCCGACCCGCCCGTATGGAATAAAATTGCGGTTGCGCCATTGGGATTGCGGGAAAAATTTAATGAATTAATCGACCGGGAAATACAGCATGTTTTAACCGGTGGCGAAGGCCGGATTGTGGCCAAAATGAATTCACTGGTCGATAAGAAAACTATTTTGCGGTTGTACGAAGCCTCGAAAGCTGGTGTAAAAATCGATCTGATTGTTCGGGGGGTTTGTGTTTTGCGGCCCGGCATACCTGGGATTAGTGAAAATATTACTGTCCGCAGCATTGTCGGACGGTTTTTGGAACACAGCCGGATCTATTATTTTGCCAATGGCGGTGACGCAAAAATTTATTTATCGAGTGCGGACTGGATGTTTCGTAATCTGGAAGAACGGGTGGAAATTCTCTTTCCGGTCGAAGGAACCGCACATGTGAAACGGATTAAGGATTACCTGCGGTTGATGCTGGATGATAATTGCAAAGCGCATATCTTAAAGAACGACGGCAACTACCGGCCTGTTTTGCGCCGGGGAAAGGCGATTAACAGCCAGGAAATTTTGTTGAAGCAAGCAATAGACGCGGTAGAATTAGTACCTTTGTTGGCAAAACAAAAAATCCAGCCTTGTGTTGCTAAGGATGAATTGCGTGTATAATTGTCTGGTATTCAGTATATTGTTATGAAAACTGAGATGGGTGGCGATTTCGCCACCCATGCAGGCTGTTGAAAAAGGCCAAACTGCGTTGTCACTCCTACGTTTGCTTGTTAGCGTACGTTTTAGTACGCGTCGCGTCGCAAGCCTCGTCGTTCCTAGCAACTTAACCTTTTTGAACAGCCTTAATAATTGTGTTAACAAACAGTAAATGCTATTCATGATATTTTGTCTACAATCTAATAGGAATTATTTTATGACCAATACCGGGATGTCTGAATACGTAACTAACTTATGGGCTATACTGCCGAGAAGAACCCTGGCGATGCCACCAAGGCCCCTTGTCCCGCAGATAATAAGATCGGCAGAGATGTCGTGCGCGCAACGAATGACTTCGACGTCGGGAACTCCTTTTTTCACGTGGGTAGTAACGGATACCCCGGAATTTTTATACTTCTCTTGAATTTGGGCGAATTTTTGATCCGCCACCTCCCGGTAAGCGCCTTCGAGTGGTCGATAGAATGTATCTTCTAAAGCAAAATAGTCATAGAGTTCTAGAACAAAGATTGCATGAACTGTGGCATCGACTTGGCGGGCCATGTCGCACGCCCAATCCAAAGCCCTTTCACTATCAGCCGACCCATCGTATGCGACAAGGATTTTTTTTACGGACATAGTGATCGCCTCCTCACAATTTGGTACCTGGGGATTATTTCCAATAATCCCCAGGTAGAAGCCTCAATTTCATTATACGCCAAAAATTATTGGAAATAAAGGGAATTAACGAAATAATTGGATAATTAATTATATTCTTTCAATCATATTGTGAAAGGTGATAGTATGCAGCGCTGGATTATTCATATTGACATGGATGCTTTTTTTGCTGCTGTCGAGCAGCGGGATAATCCGCAGTTGCAAGGCTGCCCTGTGATTATTGGCGGCTTAGGCGGCCGTGGCGTGGTTGCGACGGCTTCCTACGAGGCTCGCCGGTTCGGCGTACGCTCCGCGATGCCAATGACGGAAGCTCGTCGGCGCTGCCCGCAGGGCACATATTTGCCAGGTGACCACAGGAAGTATAGCCAAGTTTCCTGCCAAATCATGAAAATTTTAGAGGATTTTTCGCCGCTGGTGGAACCGTTGTCTTTGGATGAAGCATTTCTTGATGTGAGTGGCATGGACTGGCTGTATGAGGATCCGGTTGCTATTGCCAGGGACATCAAAACGCGGATACAACAAGAATTGCAGCTTACGGCGTCTGCCGGTGTGGCGCCCAATAAATTTCTGGCCAAGATGGCTTCGGATTTGCAAAAACCCGACGGGTTGACGGTGATACGGCCGGGGGAGGAAGCGGCAGCCATCGCCAATTTACCGATCCGGCGATTGTGGGGGGTCGGGGAAACAACAGCCGGTGTGCTGTATAAAGCCGGCATCGAAACAATCGGCCAATTGGCGAATGCAGATCCGGCATTGCTGGAGCGGCAGTTAGGCAAGCTTGCTTACGAAATCCATCAATTGGCCAATGGGATCGATGAACGGGAAGTCATCCCCGGTCATATTGCCAAATCGATTGGCAAGGAAACTACGTTTGCAACTGACTTGCAATCGCGGGCCGATATCATGGCGCAATTGTTGGTTTTGGCCGAAAAAGTCGGTTGGCGTCTGCGAAAAAGCAATTGCGTGGGAAGAACCGTCACTGTGAAGATCCGTTTTGCCTCGTTCCGCACGTTGAGCCGGAGCCATACGTTGTTAGAACCAGTCTGTTTGGATGAGGCGATTTACCAGGCAGCCGGCACGCTGATGGAAAAAATTCCATTGAACGAAGGAGTGCGTTTGCTAGGCATCAGCATTTCCAATTTGGAAACGGGCGGGAAGCAGATTTCCCTTTTTCCTGATGAGACGGAAATCAAGCGGGGATTGGTCTCTGATGCGGTCGATAAACTGAAAAATAAATATGGTGAAGCGGTTTTGCTGCGGGGCCGGGTGAAACCGTAACATTGTTGCTAAACAGGAAAGTTAAAAATCCCAGCCCATACCACGTTGTGTGGTCCAGACTAGGATTTATATTTTATCCGCTTCTGTTTTTAAATCGAATGTTGCCGAATCGTGATATCGAGTTCCGCGTTAAATTCCTTTTTAAGCCATTTGGAGTGCTTTTGCAAAGCGACATATTCGATGGTAATGTTTTCGCTGGCAGTAAGGGTCAGGTACGCCCTGCCGGGAAAAACGGAAGCCTGCACTTTTTTAATTAACTGCATTTCGGTGGCATCCATTGTTTCGGCCAACGCTAATAGTAAGGCCATTTTGCGGGCTTTTTGCCAGTCGGCTTCATCCAAAAATTCATTATAAATGCGGTTGCGGACATATTTGGCCGATAAGCCGTTATGCCAGCCGGCGATTAAAGCGGTCAGGATTTGTTCGCGGTGGGTAAGCCCGAACAGACGGGCGTTTTCAATCAAGTAGGCACTGTGGCGGGGGTGGTCGTAATAGTTGATTGTAATGCCGATATCATGTAATTGGGCCGCCACGGACAATAAAATTTTGTCGCGCGGTTCAAGGTGATGGAATAATTGCCAGCCGTCAAACAAAGCTTCCGCCATATTCGCCACGTGATTAGTATGTTCTATTTGGCCGTTGTAAAAAAGGAGTATGTTGCGGGTGCTTTGCGCTAAGATATCCGGTGTTATATCGGGTAAATTCCGGGTAGTGGAGTAATGGCGGAGGAACAAGCCTTCCCGCACACCGCAGCCACTGGCAATAAATTGGTCGCCGCGTACGACTTCAAATAAGGACTTTATGACCGTTGCGCCAGCCAGGATAATATCCGCACGTTCGCTGCTGAGCCCGGGGATTTTTCGCCGGTTGCTGGCACTTGATTTCATTAAGGTTTTCCAGATTTCATTAAAAGCAATGACACCCATGCGATAATTGTGGATTTTCGGCGTGGGATAGTTTTTGCGCCGCTGGTCGATTTTGCACAAGTTCCGGGCGGTACCGCCAATGCCGATGAGGGGCAGAAACGTATTTTTTAACCATGGCACCTTAGCCAGCCCTTGTAAAATGTACTCATGCAATTCGCTGTATTGTGAATCGCTGATCGAATCTTGCGTGCGGAACCGTTCCGTTAAGGTTACTGCCCCGAAAGGCAAACTAATCATGTTTTGTGGTTTTCGATCCTTGATCAAAGTAAGTTCCATGCTGCCGCCGCCCAAGTCAAACAACAGGGCATCCGAGACGTCAATGGTGTTAATAACGCCATTATAGCCAAGATATGCTTCTTCCGCGCCGGTAATGACCCGCAGCGGAATTTCTGTTTGTTGTTGGACCAGCTCAATGAACGCGGCACCGTTACGGGCGTTGCGAACAGCGGCAGTGGCGACTGCTAGAATTTGGTCCACCTGAAATAGTTGACACATATGAGCAAACGTATGCAACACGGCAAGGGTTCGGTCAATTGCTTCCGGTTGCAATTCGTTGTGTGCATCAATACCTTGACCGAGGCGAACGGCTTCTTTTTGATGATAAACAAGATTGTAAGCGCCGCTTTTGTATACATGCATTACAATCAAGCGGGCTGAATTCGACCCGAGGTCAATAACCGCAATTCGCTCCGTCACATTGCCACCATCCTAACACTTAAGCTTAACGACAATACCATCATACAATATTCGCGCAGGGGGCGCAAATTTTATCTTTCAGTCCGAGTAGAAGGTGACTTTTATTGTAAATCAGCTATAATAAGAATGAGCAGTATTTCATTAATGAAAGGGGAAAAAAATTAAAATGGCAGATCTCTATCGCGTCGCAATTCATTATTTGAATGATTATGGGTATATCGAATATGATCCGGATACAAAAAAAGTGATTGTCAACTTGGCCAATGAAGCCAAACGCAAGGAAGTAGAATCTTATTTGGCAACAGAACACGTTTTTCGTGTTGCACATGATACTTTGCTTGATTTTGTAGAATTGCGGACGGTTCCAACAGAAAGTTTGGAAAATCTCAAACAATGTCTGACCCGCTTGTGGGAAGCAACGGAAGTTTTGGTGGATTGGAGCCGCCCAATAATGACGGAAAAGCTCTAAATTTGTTAAATTCACAATGTTATCCACAGAGTTATGCACAAAAGGCCAAGAAATGTGGATAAGTTTGTTTACAATGTGTGAGAAAAGCAATGAACGATCCACGAAATGACAATATTGACTACAGTTTCTTCTGTGGATAAAATTTCGCAAAGTTATTCACAAGCAGTGCAATGAAGCGTAAAATAATGTGCACCGGACAAAGCGATTTTATTTCGGATGCACAAAGCGTGATTGGCTTCTAAGAAATGTATTTCTATGGCTTATTGCGGTCAGAGGCAGCGAATTGACACTACTTTGTAGAGGTGTTATAATTTTTCCGTTGAAGCAATAGGATTTGCCTTACCGGCAAATCTTTTGTAGAACTCTATTTTGCGCCCGTAGCTCAGGTGGATAGAGCAGCGGTTTCCTAAACCGTTTGCCGGTGGTTCGAGTCCTCCCGGGCGCACCATTCCAAATATTAGAACGGCAAGGTTTCGGGAATTCTGAACCTTGCCGTTTTGTATGCTATTTGTATGCTGTTGGTATGCTATGACGCTTTTTACAGTTTCTAAGAAGCTAGAATCTTAAGATTCTAATATGCTGAATTAGATGTTTTGTAAAAGATATGAGAAGTATTTTTAGAACCTTTTATTTTTTGTGGCTTGTTTTTTCAGTACACCAGAAAGTATAAAATTTTACCTATTCATAACAAATGTTATATTTTGGTTTAAATTACCGATAATGGTTTTCTACATATATTTGCTTTCCATCTGGTACAAAGGGCATTATGGTTTTGATTTAACCGACAATGGTCAGTCGTTCTCGGTTTGTGAAACAGAATGGAGGATCCTTTCGAAGTAGTTATCATTTTTATAGAATATCAAATATTTGAGGGGGAATGATGAATGGATATTTCAGGTAAATTTCAAACCAATGAGGAAATTTTGGCGGCATTTAAATTAGTTTTGCCTTATTTAAATCACATTGTTCGTGAAGATATGGCTGTTGGGCTAACTGATTTAAAAGAATATTTGGGGTATTATCGGGCAAATAAATTTGAATTGGATTTGCCGGAGGGCAAACCCATCAAGGGCATCCAAACCATTGAGGAATCAATTCGTAAAAATAAAGATACTTATGCTGATGTACCGGCTGAAGTATATGGAAGACCAATAAAAACTATATTTACACCTATTTACGGTATAAATAATGAAATTATTGGGACATTAAGTTCTGGCATTGATACAAAAGACAATCTTGATTTAGTAAATAACGTTGAAAATTTAGCTTCTTTGACGAAAAGTGCATCGGAAAGTGTTGATCAAGTGGCCAAAAGTGCAAGTGAATTGGCAGAAAATAGTCAACAAACCGTTAAGGCGGCTCAATTGTTGGTGGATAAAAACAAAAGTACAGCTGAAATTTTAGAGTTTATAAAGAATATTTCAGCTCAAACGAACTTACTCGGATTAAATGCAGCCATTGAAGCTGCACGTGCAGGAGAGCATGGCCGTGGATTTTCGGTAGTAGCTGAGGAGGTCAGAAAACTTGCCGATCAGTCGCAAGAAGCGGTGAAAAAAATACAAATAACCTTACAAGAAATGAGTCATGCAATTACGGAAATTAACAAATCTATAGAAATAACAGGCGCAATCAGTGAAGAACAAGCCGCAACTACACAAGAAATTTCTTCTAGTTTAGAATATTTAAGCGATAGTGCAAAAAAACTAGAGGAGTATGTAGAACGGTATAAATAGAAAACAATCAATCTTGCGGAAAACAGCACCATCGGGCGAAATAGGGGTGTTGTCAGGGGCGTGGGGGGGGGGGGGGGGGTTTTGTT
>Ga0316604_10001311_pt1 | contig 22542 bp, 17 predicted proteins | sample OWC_soil_day20_C_FD_207650 | JGI IMG/M metagenome (GOLD analysis project Ga0316604, IMG submission 207650) | Wetland soil microbial communities from Old Woman Creek delta, Ohio, United States - OWC_soil_day20_CT | ecosystem: Environmental > Terrestrial > Soil > Wetlands | place: USA: Ohio...
CCAATAATGCCGTGGCAGCTGTGCAAACCTATTGGGAACACCTTCGTTCACAACAGATCATCGCTCCTGTTGTATACAACGGTGGTTACTGGAAATTGCGGCAGGTGTCCCTGGGTTATGACCTTACCAAACATATTCCGGCCAGATGGCCCATTAAAGGGGTAAAGCTTGACCTTGTAGCCAACAATGTATTGCTATTAAAAAAGTGGGTTGATAATATTGATCCGGAAACATTTGGTTTTGGCTCTGACAACCAGATGGGGCTTGAATCTCCCGGATTACCTACCACCCGCAGCCTTGGATTGAATCTGAATATTAAACTCTAGTCATGAAAAAAATAATCTTTGCAATATTATTATTCTCTTCCTGTGAAAAGGGATTGAGCGATCTGAATATAAATGGAACAAATTCCACTTCACTCGACCCTGCCCTGTTACTAAACCAGGCCATTATCAATACCTCTTTCCCGGTAAAATCCCTGGTGTTCGATATTGGAATTGTACAGCAAATGATATCACCTAATGGTGGTGTGGTGGCGGGTGCCAATTTTAACCAGGACAGTCGCGATATAACCACACAACCCCTGTGGACAGCTTACTATCAAAGCGTGATCAAAAATACCTATGATGCCCTTACCCGATCTAAAGATCTGCCGAATAGGAGCAATATGTATAACATGGTGCGCATTTACCAGACTTACGTATTTATGATCCTGACAGATGAATATGGAGACATCCCTTATACAGATGGTGGCGCTGGGTTAGTGAAAGCCGCTCTGTTTCCCAAATATGACCGGCAGCAGGATATTTACCCATTACTTATTCAGGAGCTGACGGAGGCCGCCGCAGCACTTAATACAACGGCGGTTATTGAAACCGGCGACATATTGTATGCAGGCAATGTAGCTAAATGGAAAAAATTTGCCAATTCCCTGTTGCTGAGAGCCGGTATGCGATTGAGTAAAGTAGATCCCGCCAGTGCACAAAGTATCGTGCAGGCAGCTGTAGCAGGCGGGGTAATTACCGATAATGCCGACAATGCATATATACGACATGATGCCAATTACACTCAACCCATTGGCAATACACTGAATGGTGGTGAGGCGGCCAATTTTTACCTTGCCAAACCATTTGCAGATCAGCTGAAGAACACTGCCGACCCGCGCATAACCGCCATAGCCATCAGGTATGTGGGTGCTACCAGCGGCGCCGGACAAACTGTAGCAGTAGGCACTACGGACCCCACTCAACAAATTGGTATGCCTATTGGCTACGACAACGGTACCATTGTTGCTGCAGCCGCAGCTGATGGTCTGGCCAGCTTTTATGATTATAGCCAGGTTGACCGTCGCAGAATGCTCAAAATTTCTTCGCCTGTGTTCCTGGTGACTGCCGCACAAACCAACCTCTTACTGGCAGAAGCCCGTTTCCGGGGCTGGATCACCACCGGCAGTGCTGCCCAATATTTTGCTGACGGTGTTAGTGCCCATATGGACCAAATGGTCGTCTATGATATGAATTCTGCTGTTAGTACAGCAGCCCGTGATACTTACATAGCCGCCAATCCGCTTACAGCCGGCCATGAACTGGAGCAGATCAATACCCAATACTGGATTGCCTCCTTCCTGAATGGTCCGGAAGCCTTTGCTAACTTCAGGAGAAGTGGTTTCCCTGCGCTCACGCCTAACCCATACGGGCAACCTAATAATCCGGATGTGCCCAATGGCACTTTTATTAGGCGACTCACCTATCCTACTTCCGAATTGAGTGTAAATAGCGAAAATGTGAACGAGGCCATTTCCAGGCAGGGACCTGATAAATTGAGTACAAGGATCTGGTGGGATAAATAATAAAAATAACTGGTATGAAGTTAAGAGTTGCACATTGACCCGGGCAGGGACATTATCTCTTATTTTTTGTTGTTATCTTCATCAAAATTTATTCAATCAATCGGCTGATATCCGCATACTTCGTTATCTAAGAATTGAACCATGATAGATATATCTCATGCTGAGAATCAAATTCACCGTGTCTCGAATTTTCAAGACCTTGTTGCTACACCATTTACCGGGGAAGTTAATGCCATCTGCTGGACCCGTATACTAACAGGTGATTTTTCTGAGATTGTTAAAAAAGTAACGCTAAGCGGAAATATAACGGTCATTGAAGAAGAGGAACTTTGTGAACTTCAGTTAAGTGAACAAGGTCAACTTGCCCGTGAAATTCTATTAAATGACCTGGAATTATTGAAAGCTCATGGCGCATCGCCACTCCTTAATGTAATCAAATACTATGACCAGGATGACTCCTACCCTTTTTTCCCAACTGATGTTTACTCTTTTCATGTAGATCGCTCCCCTATACCAACCGATACCTTTTTATGCACTTACTATGGCGAGTCAAGTGAAATATTGCCAAATTCTCAAGGCAAAAAGAAAATACTTATTCCTGAAATACGTGATGAACTCAAAAAACTTTATCATGGACCAGATGAAGGTTTTGATTCATTCCTAAGTGAACATTTCTTTGATCTGCACTACCAGGCTGAACCTGATGCGCGTATTATAAACTTAGGCACTGGTAACCTATGGAGGTTAGCAGTTGATCATCCTGAAAGTCAGGTTCCTCCTTGTCTTCACCGTGCGCCAAAAGAAAAATCCGGGCAGAATAGGTTGTTGATGATCTGTTGAGGCAATTCATAAAAAAAGCACACTAATTTATTGAATATCAAATATGATATAGACTCCCTCTAACGCTTAATTGAATCTCTATTTCTTTTGAAATCCCCTCCAAATTCCGAAGGAGATTTCAAAAGAAATAAAAAATTCATGCTTCATGTAACGATACCAGGAACTATAAGGATAAATAATAGCAATCACGTTATTCTCTAATAGTTGTTTTATCCTCCATTGATAGGCGTGCTATCTCATCTTTGCGCTTAAAGCTCACACCACTGTGCTGCTTCATATAAGTAAATAATTCTTTGGTCGCCTGTACCATTTGAGGAGTGCCCCCTATACGATCGTGAAAACTGATAGACATCTGCCTGCGATTATTTTCGGCTTCTTCGTATAGCTGATCAAATTCCATTTTCACCTGGCTTAGAAATTGTTCTGTCGAAAAATTTTTCCCCTCGATTAATAGGATATCGTTACACCGTAGTGTGTAAGGAACTGTCACAAAATCTTTTCCGTTTACCTTTTGTATAAAAGGTTCATCACGGCTCAAATCGTCAATATGGTATAAAAAACCCAATTCCTGTAAAATCTTTAGCGTGTTTTCGCCCCGGCGAAGCCAGTTTGCATTATAACCTACCGCAGTAAAGCCTGTTACCTGTTTAATTGCATCTACTCCGTCTTTGATGAACTTTTTCTCCTCCTCATAAGTCATTGTATATTGGGTTGACCAGTTCATACCATGTGCTGCAGCTTCATGGCCCCGGTCAACAATTTCTTTTGCAAGCTTAGGATTTTTAAGTACTGCACTACCTACCATATGCGAAGTAACTTTGACCCCTAATTTGTCCCAATTGTCCAACATGCGGGGAATTCCCTCTTTGTATCCATATTGATACCATGTTTCAGATGGCAGATCCCTGTAACCTTTCTGCATATTTTGAGGAAATGGACTTTCAGCATTTTCAGGTTGCCCACCAGCTTCGAACTGCATAGAAACCGAAATCACTAACCTGGAACCATCAGACCATTTTGATCTTTTGGGTTGAGGTGCGGAATCTGAATTTGTTTGCGGTTGTGCTACAGCTGGCAACGGAACCACCCCAGCCAGCAAACCCGCTGTTGTGAGTAACCCGCTTTGTCGGATAAATGTTCTTCTACTATTCATAATTCTAGTATTTCCTTAATAATTTATCAAGAGAAATATTGTTACTGGCTATAAACTGCAACAGCATAATAAGTACAAGCGCATGAATAATTTGAGAAGGAAGGGCTTCCCAGTTTTCAATCATACAAGTACCAAATATTAGTAGTAGCATCACGATAATGCCCGCTAGTATAGCTTTGTTGGAAAACAGACCAAGAATCAAAAGAAGACCTATCATAAATTCTGCTACTGGTAACATATAACTAAAGGGCATAACCAGGCTTTGGGGCAACATTGATTTTGCAAAGGTACTGGTCATCCACTGGCTAAACCCAGCAAGTTTGGGTAGCCTGACCAATCCGTGCCCAAAAAGACTAACACCAGCCACCAGGCGTAACAGGAGATAACATAAATCAGTCATAAACATAATTTTTATACAAATTTCTACTAAAACACACACCCGAAACAAGGATATATGCAGGAAAAAATTGTAAAATTGCAGGTGTGGAAACAAAGAATTTATATACTACGTACGATCTGGAATTATTAGAAACTTACAATTACAGTGCAAGGGTACATAAAAACACCTTCTTTGAGATGGTATTTGTGCTGGATGGTACCGGGATACAAACGATCAATGGGCATCAACTTCCTTATGCACCTAATAAGTTGTTTCTCATTTTCCCACAGGATCAACATAGTTTTCAGGTTGATTCTTTTAGCCGGTTTTTCTTTATCCGATTCAGTAATGACTACCTAAAGCTACAAACAAGTCAAAACATTAAGGATTTAGAATATATTTTCAACAGTTATAATCACTTGCCGGGATGCATTCTAAAAACTATTACAGATAAACCATTCATCAGAGCTGCCGTTGAAGCATTGATCAGGGAAAAAGAAACCCAATCTCCCCACCAGGAACAGATCACACAACAACTTATCAATACCATTATCTCTTTTGCTGCCCGTAACCTTACCTTACAGGAAATAGAAGTTTTTAATGGAAATATAACCAATATAATGCCTGTAATAAACTATCTGCACCAGTTTATATTTCAACCTGAGAAATTAAAAATTGAACAAATTGCAGCAAAATTTAATCTATCGCCCAATTATTTCAGTGAATATTTTAAAAAGCATACGGGCGAAAGCCTGCAACAATACATTACGTTGTATAAAATGAAATTAATTGAAAGCCGCCTGCGGCTTACCGATATGCGAATAAATGAAATTGCCTTCGAATTTGGCTTTACCGATCAAAGCCATCTGAACCGAATTTTTAAAAAGTACAAAGGCGTGGTACCATCTGTATATCGTAAAGATCACAATCCCTCCCAGGCAAACCAGTATTAAATGAAAAAGGGTGAAAAAATTCCCGATCCGATTAAAAAATTTCCACTTTGGATATAACTATTTCCGGCGGCCTGTGCACTTTTGCATTCTAATTTAATTTTGTAATGGGAATGCATCTGAGGAAACTGTATCCAGTTCTTACGCTAATATTATCACTTTTCTTATTTAATAAGCCTGCCATCTATGGAAATGATATAGACGACAAGCCAACAGGTATTTCTGGTATTGTTGTGACTAATAATGGAGAACCTGCTCCAGGAGTAACAGTTATTATCCAGGAACTGTCAAAAGGGGCGATTACCAATGAAAATGGCCTATTTAATTTCAAAAATATCCGGGGCGGTACCTATCATCTGAAAGCATCATTAATAGGGCTGGAAGCTGTTGTTGTAGAAGTGAAGGCTGAAGAAGGCCGGGAAAACTATATTAAAATTGTTTTAAATACTTCTTCACAGAAGCTGGAAGAAGTTGTGGTAACCAGTGGTGGCAACCGTTTTGGGAGAAAGGAAAGCATGGATGTTTCCAAAATGCCACTGGGCAATATGGAGAACCCACAGGTATATACTGTTGTAAGCAAAGAGCTGATGAAAGAACAGCTGATCACTGACTATAACAGCGCTTTTAAAAATGTACCAGGCGCCGGTATCGCAGAAATAAGAAACCAGGGTAGAACAACCTTTATCTCAAGAGGTTTTGCGACACCTCAGCTCGTACGTAATGGTGTAAGCAGTTTTACCTACACAACTATTGATCCGGTAAACCTTGAACGTATAGAGGTGATCAAAGGACCATCTGCTACATTGTTCGGTAGTACTGTATCTTCTTTCGGAGGCCTGTTTAACAGGGTAACAAAAAAACCTTTTGAGAATTTCATGGGAGAAGTTTCATATTCTGGTGCGAGCTGGAACCTGAACCGTCTCACTATGGATATCAATTCCCCGCTAAATAAAGAGAAAACCGCATTGTTGAGGGTTAATACAGCTTTACATAGTGAGAATAGTTTCCAGGATGCAGGCTTCACCAGAAGCTTTTTGATTGCCCCCAGTTTCTCATATGCTGTGAACGACAGACTGACACTTTCCCTTGATATAGAGTTCGGTCTAAATAAAGCCACTTCTCCTACCCGTCTGGCGCCTTATGCCAGTGGAAAGGCGAAAAGCATCGTGGATTACCATATTCCTTACAAGCTTTCTTTTGCGAACAATACTATCAACTATAACAGCCAGCAGTATAACATCTTTGCACAAGCGAAATATATACTTTCCAAAAGCTGGACTTCTCAGACAATTGTTTCGAGAACACGATCTTCTTCTGAAGGATATGTTGTGCAACTGACAATGACATCAGATACAACATTGCGCCAGTCTGTAACCAACCAGGATTATCCTTATTATGGAACCGATATTCAGCAAAATTTCATCGGCGACTTTAAAATTGGCGCATTAAGGAATAGAATTGTTGCTGGTCTGGATTATTACAGCCTCACATCAAACCGGAATGATGCTACTGTAAACATGACCCCTATTGATGTCAGAAAGCCCGGTACAGCATATAATAACTTTACACGTGAAAAGGTAAGGCCGCTCTTTGCAAATGCTACATATTCCAATTATGTATCCGGAAGAGAAGAAACCTATAGCGCTTATGTGTCTGATGTACTGAACATTACCGATAAATTACTGGTAATGGCCAGCCTGCGGGTAGACAGGTATATGAACAAAGGGGCTTATTATCCTGCGCAGGATTCAACAGCAGGGAATTATAATCAGACAGCGCTGTCGCCTAAATTCGGTGCCGTATACCAGGTTGTTAAAGATAAGGTCTCCATCTTCGGTAACTATATGAACGGGTTCAACAACGTTTCGGGATCTGACTTTGAGGGTAACACTTTTAAGCCAACGGAGGCTAATCAATGGGAAGGCGGGGTGAAATTAGACCTCAACAAGGTGAGTGCAACATTGAGCTACTACAATATTTCTGTTACTAACGTGACCCGTGATGATCCGGACCATGCTACCTACTCCATTCAGGATGGTACACAGTTAAGCAAAGGATATGAGGTGGAAGTTATCGCGAATCCAATAAAAGGTCTAAACATTATAGCTGGTTATACTTACAATGATAGTAAATACACAAAAGCCAATGCTTCTATACTGGGACTGAGACCCACAACCGCCGGTCCTCCTAAAGTAGGGAATCTGTGGATCAGCTACCGCCTGGCTTCCGGAGTAGCCAAAGGACTTGGTTTCGGTTTCGGGGGCATCTATGCCAGTGAATATTACCAGACAAATACCACTTCTTTTAAGTTTAGCATTCCATCTTATACCGTGTTGGATGCGGCTGTTTTCTATGACAAACCGAGCTACAGAATTGGGTTAAAGGTGGATAACCTGACCAATGAAAAGTACTGGTCATATCGTCTGGCAGCGCAAAATCCTACTCGTGTTACCGGTAGCATGACCTTCAAGTTTTAAAAGAACTACTTACAAACAATATCAGGGGCTGACCATAATAGTCAGCCCTTTTTTTTGATCAGGAAGTATACGCTATTCTACTTCCTCTTTCTCGAAGTAGCGTTTAAATAACCTCCTGGCTTTGATGGCTAATAGTTTAAAAATGCCCGCTGCGCTCTCAATGCTTCGTCCAGCGATTGCTGAATATAGGTTATACCGGCTACTGCATCTGGCGTGGAAGCCCGCTTTCCAACTTCTTCAGGATTGGTAAAGTCCACATCTTCAACACGTTCGTTCATCCACCAAAGATTACCAAACGGGTCTAAAATTCTGCACACCTTTTCACCGAACCATAACATGGTAATGTTAGTAACTAATGTTGCACCAAGCGTAATTGCTTTTTGACTGGTAGCTTCAATGTCTTCCACATATAAATTCAGAAAAACCGGCGTAGGCGCCCATCCTGCTCTTGCATCAAACAACATGACCATGGCATCTCCTATCTTAACCACCACATGAATGATTATGCCATCAGCATTCACTATCCTGCTATTCGGAATTTCCTGCGCACCAAAAGCCGCTTCTAAAAACTCAATTAATTTAGCCGACGATGGTGATATGATCCATGGCGTTACTGCCGTGTAATGATCTGGTATGCGCTTGATATTTTTTTCCATGTTTTTATATTATGACACAAAGGAAAGGCAGGGTAATGACAACCCTATGTCAGGAGTGCAATGATTTTTTATTGCCTTCCCCGGATCAGTCAGATTTGCTATTCAAGGCTAATCCTTTAACTTTGAGCCATGCAACCGAAACTTCAGGAACTTTATGGAAATATAGATATCTACCTCTTCGACCAACTACTTAAAGGTACTTATGATAATTGCAAAAAGGTGCTTGATGCAGGCTGCGGAGGCGGACGTAACCTGATCTACTTCTTAAGAAACAACTATGATGTATACGGCATTGATCCTAATCCCAATGCGATATCAGCTGTTAAAGAATTATCACAAATACTATCCCACACTAACCCTAAAGAGAATTTTGTAGTTACTTCAGCTGAAAACCTGCCTTTTGAGAATAATTACTTTGACCTGGTGATCAGCAGCGCAGTGTTGCACTTCGCCAACACGACTGAACATTTTGATAATATGATCCACTCAATGTGGCGGGTGCTGAAACCCGGCGGCTATTTATTTGTAAGACTTGCATCGGATATCGGGATTGAAACGCTGGTACATAGCATGGGCAATGGTCGCTATCGTTTGCCAGATGGCAGTGAACGTTTTTTGGTAAACCTGCAATTGCTGCTTCAATATACCGAAAGACTCAACGCCTGGCTTCATGAACCTATAAAAACCACCAATGTGCAAAACCTACGGTCCATGACCACCTGGTGTTTGCAAAAAATATAATAATAACCCACACACAAAAGAAACCGTTAGCCCAAACAGGACTTCCCGGTTTTTTGTTACCTTTATTACGACTTGTTTGTTGATCCGTTATTGCTGCACTATCATCCAGGAACCACGTTCATTAAATAGCATAAATATGAAAACACCTATGTGCATGCTGGCTTGTCTTATCCTGACCCCCATGCTTTTATTAGCCCAGCAAAAACTGGTCTGGGAAGAAAATTTCGACGGCCCCACCCTTAATCCACTGAACTGGACCTATGAGACCGGCGATGGTTGTTCCAAAGGCAATTGCGGCTGGGGCAACGCCGAGCTCGAATATTACACCAGTAGTAGCAACAATGTAAGAGTGGAAAATGGTCACCTTGTCATTGAAGCCCGCCGGGAAGCTGTAGGCGGCAAACCATTTACCTCCGGCAGAATTAAAACCAGCGGACGCGTGGCCTTCCGCTACGGCACGCTGGAAGCCAGGATCAAAGTACCCCAGGTAGGTAACGGCCTGTGGCCAGCCTTCTGGATGCTGGGCAGCACGGGCGGCGAATGGCCCCACAATGGAGAAGTTGACATCCTGGAAATGGGATTTGCCGGCGCCATTGCTGCAGGGAAAGCCAATAGTACGCTTAGCTCCGCTACCCATTGGTGGACGGAAAATCCAGGTGGCTATACCGGCCACGCAACCTATGCCAAAGATACCGTCACGCAAGGCATCAATCTCAACGATGACTATCACCTGTATAAACTGGTATGGGACACCGCCTTCCTAACCATTTACCTGGATGGCAGCCCTTTTTACAAAATCGGGATTAATGGCGGCAATGGACTGGATGCATTTCAGCAACCATTTTATATACTACTCAATCTCGCAGTAGGTGGCAACTACCCCGGTATCTATTCTGAAAATGACGTTACAGCTCCATTACCGGGCCATATGGAGGTTGATTACATCCGGCTTTATCAGGACATCACCAAAGGAGATAAGCTGATCCTGGGTACCAATGATGCACCTGAAGGCAATTTTGGTATTTTCACTGACAACACGGTTGTAAATAATCAGGTCACCCTGGGCAAGGATGCGAACCTTTATTATTGGAATAATATTTCCAACATCTCCAACCCGGTTCCTTTCGAAGGCAGTCATGTCTGGGGCCTACACGCCGCCGCCGGTAATTGGTTCGGACTGGGTGTAGCCAATGACAACAGGAATATGGCCAACTACGCAACCAGTGGCAGCCTGAAATTTCACATGAAGACCAGCTATACCGGCACGTTCAAAGTCGGCATTTCTACTGAAGCAGCAGAAGGCTGGATACAGTTCAACGGCACAAACGAACATGGATTGGTACGCGACGGACAATGGCATGAAGTGACAATACCTGTCAGTGAATTTGGAACTGCCATCGACCTTATGACTGTAAATCAGCTATTCATGCTCTCCGGCGATGCACCTGCTACAGATGCTGATTTTTATATTGACAACATCTACTATACCGGCGGCGTATCTGACAACCCAGCTCCTACCGTAGCTATCACGAACCTCAGCAACGATACCCTATTCACCACACCGGCTGCCATTCCTATCATTACCAATGCCAATGACAGCAATGGTGCTGTAAGCAAAGTAGATTTCTATAATGGTGAAAATTATCTGGGCACAGACAGCATTGCGCCCTTCAGTTTTACATGGCAGACCAGTACTCAACAGGTAGCGACACTGATTGCCAAAGCAACAGACAATCAGCATAAACTGACTACCTCCAAACCTGTCACCGTATTCATTGCTGCACCAGGCAACACACCACCAGCTATCAGCATCACAGCTCCTACTGCCAATACCGCTTTGATACAACCTGCTGATGTAACCATCACCACAGCTATATCAGACGACGGTACTATCTATAAAGTGGAATTTTATAATGGTGCCACATTACTGGGTACAGTCGACAAAGCGCCTTATTCATTCACATGGAGTGATGTTGCACAAGGTACTTATACCATTACAGCAAAAGCCTTTGATAACGGAAAACTGAGCACCCTATCCGCTCCTGTTACATTTACGGTCCAGAGTAATGTCATCACGGCTGATAAATACGGCATTTACACCAATGATGCCGGTATTGCCACTAAACTGACTTTCGGACAGGATGCCAATCTGTATGTCTGGAATAACCTGACTACCATCAGCAACGCGACTCCTTATGAAGGTACCGATGTCATGGCATTTACTGCGGCAGCAGGCAATTGGTTCGGACTTGGTGTTGCGAATGACCTGAGAGACCTGTCTCATTTCAGCAACGGCTACCTGAAATTCTGGTTTAAGACCAGCTATACAGGATCATTTCGCTTTACGGTCATTGCTTCAAACGCAAGTGCCGCCATTGAATATGCAGCCGGGGAACAGAAACTCGGACTGATTCGTGACGGACAATGGCATGAAGTAACTATTCCTGTGAGCAGCCTGAGTGGTATCGATCTCACCGCTATTACACAGGCATTTACCTTCTCTGGTGATGCGCCTGCAGCAGCTGCAGATTTTTACATCGACAATGTATATTACACCACCACTGAAAACGAAGTATATGGCGATAATCTGGCATTGAATAAACAGGTTACCGTATCTTCTCTGGAAAATGAGGTGTATACAGGTGCAAATGCTGTCGATGGTGATACGACCACCCGCTGGTCCAGTACCTTCGCTGATCCGCAATATATTACTGTTGACCTGGCAGCCGATTACAACATCAGGGAAGTGAAAATTAAATGGGAAACAGCAGCAGCACAGAATTACATGATACTTACTTCTACCGATCTGAACAACTGGGATACCATAAAAACAGTCACAGGAAACTCCACATTGAATAATGACCTCATCGGTTTATCAGGTCATGGACGATACCTGCGGGTATATGGTACCAGCAGAGTAACGGTGTATGGTTATTCCATTTTTGAACTGGAGGTATATGGTAGTCTGCACACAGCCAGTGCCCTTACCTACAGCAAAGCTGCAACTCCATGGCAGGTGAGCATATATCCCAACCCGGTAACAGGCGACCAGCTGCAGGTAAAAAGTACCCAGCTTCCTAAACTACTGCGGGTGATGGATGTGAATGGTAAAGTTGTAGCTGTGAAACTACAAACATATACCGCAGATGTAAGCCAATTGCCACATGGCATGTATATCCTGCAGGTAATAAATGATAAAGGTGAAACACGGATCTTGAAATTTATCCGTCAATAATCTACTTTGGGGGGACATTACTTTTTACTGTTAATACCATTTGTAGAAAATGGTGCTCTAATACTTATGAAAATAGAAAAATAACACATAAAACCTTATTACTTTTAAGGTTTTAATGCCTGCTTGTATTTCAGTTAAATATATAATTTAGGTTGTCCGCTTCTCCAGCAACGATACCCCAAAAAGCGCCACAAATATCCCCAATGTTAAAATCATCTCGAACCAGTATTCGTAAGGTTTCACCCATATCTCATCCAGCACATTCCATCTTCCCATAATCTCCACGAAATTCCAGAATATTATTACCGTTGGGATAGCATATCGGATGGCATAACCCATTTGTTTTACCCTGAATAAATTGCGAATCAGGAATAATGACCATAACAATGATCCGAAAGCAATCAGGTAGGTTACGGGATGACGATCTCCAAAGAAAGTATGATCATAAGTGAATAGTAATACCAAATAGAATGTCCAGAGTAAGGCTATTAATTCTACTGTGGTAATAACAGCAAAGTTCTTTTGCGCTTTAATGGGTTGAGTACGGGAAACTGGTATCCTTAAATGAGTCTGCAGCCAGGAGAAGAATACACATCCTGTTTTTGCGCTGAACAGGATCACCTGTTTTAATCTCCTTATGGGCAAGGTTATCTACATCATCCAACCCCTAAACAGCCCCGTTTTCCACCTGGCAGTGGATTTGCCAATGAAGGCATGAATATTGGCTCATTTAGTTATAAATAATAATCAAAAAAAATTTATGGCAAATACCACAGGTGGAAAACCTACAACTGAAAAAAATAATAAGTCCTTAGCAAAGTCTACCAGCAAAAACGAAAAAATGGGAAATAACGAATTCCACAAATTCTTTGTTGACGAATTAAAAGATATTTACTGGGCAGAAAAACATCTTGTAAAAGCTTTACCTAAAATGAAAAAAGCAGCTACCAGTACTGAATTGGCGAGTGCATTCGAAAAGCATACACAAGAGACACAAACTCATATCGAAACGTTGGAACAGGTATTTGGCCTATTAGGAGAAAAACCAGCTACGAAGAAATGTGATGCAATGGAAGGTTTGATAGCTGAAGCAAATTCAATAATTGAGGATACCGACAAGGATACTATGATCAGAGATGCCGGTCTGATTCTCGCAGCACAAAAAGTAGAACACTACGAGATTGCTACTTATGGTACACTGAGAACTTTTGCTCAGAACATGGGCCATTCAGATGTCGAAGATCTATTACAACAAACGTTGGAAAATGAAAAAGCGACAGACGTTGCTCTGACTGAAATAGCAGAAGCAAGTATTAACGAAAATGCCAGCGAAGAATAACGAACATTGTTTTTTCTAATATAGCGTTACTCCCGGAGCTTGTATCAAACAATGGTACAGGCTTCTTTTTTGCCCTGATAAATCCCTAATAAAAAAAAAGAAACCAGAAATAAATCCAGCCTCTTTTCTTCTACCAAGAATTGCATATATCCTCAGTAATTAAACGCTCCTTTTCGATGCAGAAGAGCAAATAGTCTGTATCCGCAAAAAGATGGCAGGCAATAACACCCTATCAAAATATCTTATTACGTCAGCATATGGTCCAATGCTACCCCTATACCTTTCAGGCAACTCAACAGCAATGGCTGTAGGTCGGGATGCCATTCTATGCAGTATAAAGTCCTTTTTCTGGTAAAACATAAGTATAAAATTTATTGTAAACTTATATATAGTGCCCCCAATATCGTTCCCCCATTATTACAAACGCAAAAAATAATGGGGAACCAGTCAGTGAAGAAGCCTGCCTATAGACAACCTGGCAAATAAAATAGGAAGCAATTATATTTTTATAAAGATATATTTCGCAGTAATGTCGCTGTTATTATTGCCCAAAACGGGAATTCAGGGATTTAATCAGTCCTGCGCCTTTTTCTCCCACTTCCTGTAAATGCACGCCTGTCAATCTAATGCTTTAAAATTATCACAGCAGCTTAAACCGGGTATATTTTTTGGCTATATCCTTTTAACTCTGTAAGTGTTAAAACATAATTTTTCTTATTTCACGCCTTCACGAGTCTCCAGGAACACTATCATTATAAATAATTACGTATGAATAATTTACCCAATAGACAGCCAAAGGCTGACTTAATATGCTTTTCACATTTGCGTTGGAATTTCGTATTTCAGCGGCCACAACACCTAATGACGAGATTTACCGGATATATGCGCGTCTTTTATATAGAAGAATATGTAATCGATACCGTAGAGATCCCTTTTCTCCAGGTGAATAACATTGATGAAAATCTCTGGATTGTCACGCCACATTTATCTGAAGACTTAATCAAAGAAGAGAAAAATATCATCACAGGACTCATTGAGCAATTAATGGAAACATACCAGATAACCAGATTTATTAGTTGGTATTATACTCCTATGGCCATGAATTATAGCCGTAACCTGCAACCTGAAAAAATGATTTTTGATTGCATGGATGAATTGTCGGCTTTTAAGTTTTCACCACCGGAGCTAAAACAACGGGAACATGAATTACTAAATCGGTGCGACATGGTATTTACTGGCGGAGATAGCCTTTTCCAGATCAAACGTAATCAGCATGATTCTGTGTTTCTATTTCCAAGTAGCATTGACTTTCAGCACTTTTCATCAGCACGGGCTTCCCTTCCGGATCCAGAAGATCAGCGTGATATCCCATTTCCAAGAATGGGCTTCTTCGGTGTCATAGATGAAAGATTTGATATCGCCCTATTAAAGAAAATGGCTAATAAAAGACCAAACTGGCATTTTATTATGCTGGGACCAATAGTTAAAATCGATCCGGCTTCATTACCCAATAATGCAAATATTCACTACCTGGGCCTGAAGACTTACGATCAGCTCCCAACCTATATTAGCAACTGGGAAGTAGCATTAATCTTATTCGCACTCAATGAATCAACCCGGTTTATAAGTCCTACGAAAACGCCTGAGTACCTGGCAGCAGGCAAACCAGTTGTATCTACCCCAATTGCAGACGTAGTTAAAGCATATGGAGTAAAAGACCTTGTACAGATAGCGACCAGTGCAGAAACTTTTATAGAAGCCATTCAAAAAGCTATGGACAACCAGAACAATCATAAATGGAAAAAAGCTGTTGATGCAAATCTGGCAGCCAATTCATGGGATCTTACCTGGCAAAAAATGGCCACACTGATTGGCATCGACTTAGTTAAAGGTAATCAAGAGGCTCATTCTAAAAACACTAAAATATATGTATGATTATGTGATAATCGGTGCCGGTTTTGCAGGAAGTGTACTTGCTGAAAGACTCGCTAATGATGGTAATAAGAAAGTTTTATTGATCGATAAACGCAATCATATAGGCGGGAATGCATATGATTTTTACGACGATGCAGGTATACTTATTCATAAATACGGACCTCATATTTTCCATACTAATTCCCCGGAAATATTTAAATATTTATCCGATTTTACAAAATGGCGGAGTTATGAACACAGGGTCTTATCGGCTGTAGATGGCCAGTTGCTACCTATGCCCATTAATCTGGATACTGTAAACCGACTATATAATCTCAACCTCACCAGTGAAGAACTTGTCACCTACTTCGCTGAAAAAGCAGAAGATGTTGACATCATTAATACCTCCGAAGATGTGATAGTGAGCAAGATCGGACGGGATCTGTATGAGAAATTTTTCCGTGGATATACCCGCAAGCAGTGGGATGCCGATCCTTCGGAATTAAGTGCCATGGTAACTTCCCGGATTCCCGTTCGCACAGACCGGGACGATAGATATTTTTCAGACTCGTTCCAGGTAATGCCATTACATGGTTACACCCGTATGTTTGAAAATATGCTGACCCATCCTAATATCAATATCATGTTACAAACCGACTATCATGATATCAAGGATGCGATTGTATATAAACAGCTGATCTTTACAGGACCTATTGACGAATACTTCGATTATTGCTATGGTAAGCTGCCATATCGTTCATTAAAGTTTAAACATCAGACACTGGATCAGCCAGCTATGCAAAGTGTAGCAGTCGTAAACTATCCAAATGAACAGGAATATACACGTATCACCGAGTACAAACATCTAACAGGCCAGGTTCATGCCCAAACTTCTATTACTTACGAATATCCCTGCTGGGATGGAGATCCTTTTTACCCTGTTCCAAAATCAGAAAACCAGGAACTATATCGTAAGTATGCAGCGCTGGCCAAAGAAATTCCGGATGTACATTTTGCCGGCAGATTAGGAACATACCGTTATTACAATATGGATCAGGTAGTAGCACAGGCCCTCACACTTTACAAAAAGCTTATCACCAATGATTCTCTGATAAGGGAGGCGATTGCAGAGACATTACCATAAACCAGATAATGAAACAAAATAATACAGGTCCGGAAATATGGGCCGGAATTGAATGTACTATCAATCGTATCGGAAATGTCTATCATCAACAACTGGAGAAAAGTGGCCATTTAAAAAGACTGGATGACCTGGATAAATTTGCAGCATTAGGTATTAAAACAATCAGGTATCCTATTTTATGGGAGCAGATAGCCCCGGGTAAACTGGAAGATGCCGACTGGAGCTGGGCAGATGAACGCCTGAACAGATTGCGTCAATTAGGAATTTGTCCCATCATCGGGTTCGTGCATCATGGCAGTGGCCCAATACACTCAGATCTTACAGACCCTGAATTTCCGGTTAAACTTGCTGCATATGCAACTGCCTTTGCAGCAAGGTATCCGTGGATTAAATATTACACACCAGTTAATGAACCTTTGACTACAGCAAGATTTAGTGGTTTGTATGGTCACTGGTATCCTCATGGGCATGATAATTATATATTTTCCACCGCATTGATCAACCAATGTAAGGCCATTGTCCTTTCCATGCAGGCCATCAGGAGAAAAATACCTGATGCAAAATTGGTGCAAACAGAAGATCTCTGCAAAATTTATAGCACCCCCATGCTCGCCTATCAGGCAGCGTTTGAAAATGAAAGACGATGGCTGAGCTTTGATCTGTTATGCGGAAAAGTAAACGAAAGCCATCCTATGTGGGATGAACTTTTATCTTATAATATTTCCCCGGACACTTTAACCTGGTTCACTGAAAACATATGCCTGCCGGAAATAATAGGGATCAATCATTACCTTACCAGCAACAGGTTTCTGGATGAAAATCTTAGTCTATATCCGGATCACTTTCATGGTGGTAACTCCTACCAGCGCTATGCAGATGTGGAAGCTTTAAGGGTGCCCGATATCGAATCCTGCCAGCTCTACTCATTATTAAACGAGGTGTGGAGCAGATATGGGCTACCAATTGCGGTAACGGAGGTACACCTGGGAGGCCATAGAGAAGAACAGTTACGCTGGTTAAAAGAATGCTGGCAAACTGCACAGCAATTATATACTGAAGGTATAGACATAAAGGCAATCACTGTATGGTCACTTTTAGGTTCATTTGACTGGAATAGCCTTGTGACCCGGAATGATCATTTTTATGAATCAGGCGTTTTTGATATAAGCAATAATACCCTTAGACCTACGGCCTTAAGTACGATGGTGAAAGGCCTTATTAATGGGCATAATTATGATATGCCATTACTGAATAAGCCTGGTTTCTGGAAAAGAGCAGACCGGTTTTTATTACAATATCAATCCGAACTGGTGCTTTCCGGTTTCGATGATGATATGGATGATGAGCCGGTAGCACCTGTTCTAATAATTGATGCGGATAATGATATATCAAATGCCATTGCTACCTGTTGCAGATCGAGAGCAATACCTTATCAGATGGTTTCAGTGCAGGGGCCAGATCCAATAGATTACATGATGGTCAGGGAAATGACTGAACGATATAAGCCATGGGTAGTGATCAGTACTATTGCACACAATACGAATCTCAGAACGCACAATTTGGATCTGATGAATCTTGCTGATATTTGTGTGCAGAATAAGAGTCAGTTACTTGTCTTTTTATCTGAAAATGCTGAGCATACTATAGGCTTATTGAAGATAATGCCGGATGCAATGATAGTAGATCATTTACAATGTTCTGGTGAATATAGTCAGGCGCAGGTGAACAGGTGGATAGATCTGTTGATTGATAAAGCTTTTGGGAGCTATTAATACGGCTTAATAAATAAAAAAATAACGGCAAAGCAGATGAACACCTGCTTTGCCGTTACTATATAATCCTTTATCAGCCCGGTTGCAGTTGGCTTACCTGGCTCGTTTGCTTAGTATTTACCACTGGGGCCTGCAAAAATTTCCCTAACATAATCTCTGCTGTCTGCAAAGCTCCTTCCACCCATCCCTGTGCATCAGAATACGCTTCTCCACAAATGTACAATGGTGTGCCAGCTATCGGATTTGTAATCTGGTCTCTTACCTCCCAGCTCTTCACGCCGATATTCCAGCTATTCCATCCACCACCATACGGATCTTCACCCCAATCACGGAAAGCAGCACTCTTTACCAGTGGCGTATAATCCAATCCATGCATCTGTTGCAACTGACGTGCTACTTCATCCACCATACGACGAGGCGCCTGGTATTCATCCCATGTCTGATTCAGCCGCCCTTGTGCAGGTAATGCAGACTTTTCATTTTTATCATCATCCCCGATAAATGGATCTGCCACCTTTGAATGCGAACGGCCAGCCTTCCAGCCTTCAGACCGCTGAGGTCTTAATCCATCCCAGAAGCCAATATTATTACCATCATCATAACTAGCCAGCAACATTGCTCTGCCATTCACGGATGGCGTACCATCGCTGTTTGGCCAGTAGTATGTTTGTCTTACTGGCAGGTCAGTTACGGAACGACCTGATTGTACCGGAACGAATTTACCACTCGCATCGGTAAATCCAGCTATTCTCCACCATGGATTTGCATAAGTAGTGAAGAGTTTAAACAGTGGTCTTGGTGTCACACTTTTAATCAATGGCTGGATCTGTTGTAACAGTGGACTTTCTGGCTGTAGCAGATCAAGCGCACGGCGCGGCATAGCCAGTATCAGTTTCCCGGCAGTAATAGTTTGTCCATCATTAAAATTCAGTGTAAACTGTCCGTTTGTATATTCAAATCCACGGAGTTGTCGTTCCAGGCGTACTTCTCCTTTATCTTTTTCAAACAGCTCTGCCAGGGCAATTGGCACCTGTTGAAAACCATTGGTAAAGCCTTTGTATTTTGGCGTCATACCAAAGTCTGACAGGTACCACGGAATAGCATCACTTGCATTCCAGTTCACCAGTGTAGAATCATAACCACCAGCATCCATACTGAACTGGTAACCTTCACTGCTGATCACCCTGTACAGCAGGTTCCAGAAACCCCATTGGTATAAAGGTACTCCATCAAAATACGCGTCCTTTGTCATTTCACGACGTTCTTCTTCCTTCAGATCCGGATTAGTAATACCTGGTACTATCTGTTCAATGGCGTTCACTATGATTGTACCCGGGCCATTCCCCTTTTCCAGGAATGACATATTGTAAGGTACTTTATCCGGCCTTGTTACAAAGTCAACCAAACGCAGGTATTCACCGCGCAGGTACGCCAGGTTCTGAGGTTCATCTACAGGAAAATCATAGAGTGTGATCTTTTCCGCAGGTGGTAATTCTCCATTGAGGGTATCAATCAGGTTTACGATCAGGTGCTGGGTATTTTCCAGGATGCGCATACCACCCAGTTCTGCTGTCATGTTAGGTATTTCAGGTGGTTTCACTGACAGTAAACGTCCTCCTATATGATCGCTGCCTTCGAATACAACGATCTTCTGATCCGGGAATTGCTTTTTCAGTTTCCAGGCGCTATATACTCCGGAAACACCGCCACCTACGATAGCGATATCGATTTGTTCGTTTGCCATAAGGTTAATGGTTTTAGAAGATTGAAGGAATGTTGGATGGTAAATGTGCATTACCTGCAGACAACAGTTTTGCTTTTACCGTATCCTGGTGGAAATAATCCAATACCGGTTGATTGCTGTAATATGCGGTGATTGTATCTGATGTAGTGGGAGCTGTTGGTGTATTGCCAGCTATTCTCATATCCAGTATATAAGAAGTGGTTTGCGTGAGCACATGCTCAATGCCTCTTCTGATCGCGTCTTTCACTGCTCCCGGCGTTTTCACGACTTCTCCGTTCTCACCGCCAAATGCTTTGGCCAGTGATACGAAATCAAGTTTGGGCCTTTCGAGACGCAGGTATGGAGGGTCCATCGTTTTGGGTTTCCAGCCATAACCGGGTGCACTGCCATAAGCACCCACTACCTGTTGTAAACCCAGTTGCAGGGTATGATACTCCTGGTTGTTTGTAATGATATATAGAATTGGTAGTTGCTCATGTGCAGCTGTCCAGAAGGTCTGTGGATAGAATAGCGAGGAACCATCTCCCACTGCATTGATCACCAGTTTTGTACCCGTACCCTGTGAGGAGGCATTTTCCAGTTTAATGCCCAGGGATGCCGGCATTGACCAGCCTAATGAACCTCCGGCTACACAGTAATAGCTTACTGGTTTTGCACCATTGGTACTGAATGGCAGATAATATTGAAAAGGAGCACCATCGGATACAGCTTCATGCACATATACGAAGTTATCCACCAGTTTCCTTTCTTCAATTTCCTCTTTCAATGCTTTAGCGATTACTACAGACCATATATCTTCCTGCTCCATCGCTTCCAGCAAATATTTATCCCAGTCTGCCGTTCTTTTTACGGACAACAACCGCATCCGTTCATTTCTGGCTGCAGCACCTGCGGGAGGAGTTGGTTTAATATAACCATTCAGGATAGGCAGTGTTGCTTTAATATCACCGAAAATCGCTGATTCTCCGTAATAGTTCTTCGCTATATCCCACGTATTGTTGGTCAGGTATACCTGTTTCAGTTCAGGAGGGAATAATGGTCCGTCGGAATATTTATATACCGCCAGCTGTGCCTGTGCCCCAAATCCAACCAGGAATGCCACATCATGATCTTTGAACACACCCTGTATACCCGCCTGACTACCGGGCAGTTCTCCCTGCCAGTGATAATCATTATTAGGAAAATTAGCCACACTGCTAAAACATTGCAATACGACAGGTGCTCCCAGCAGTTCAGCCAGTTCCTGCAATTCTGTCCAGGCATCAGCATAACCAACTGCATCGCCTGCTACTATCACAGGATTTTTAGCTGCTGTGAGAATACCTGCAGCCTGTTTGATCGCCGCATCATCTCCAGTAAAATGTGGGGAAATACGGGTCACACCTTTCACCTTATCTTCATCTCCAATAGCCACCATGGTAAAGTCCCATGGAATAGATACGAACACAGGCCCATTAGGCGGTGCCATGGCTTCTTTAAAAGCACGTTGTAATACTAATGGAATTTCATCAGGGGTACGCACTTCATGCGCCCATTTTGTGTACTGCCTGGCAAGGTCTACCAGGTTAGATGCCAGTAAAGGTTCCTGGGTGACCAGTTCATTTTGTTGCTGGCAACAAAGGATCACCAGTGGCACCTGAGAACGGTAAGCATTGAACAGATTGCCTATGCTATGGGCAATACCCGGTGTAACGTGAACAACCAGTACACCTGGTTTACCTGTCATCCGGGCGGATCCCATTGCCGCACCAATGGCAATGTTTTCATGAAGACACTCAATATAGCGCACATCATTCTCCGGGTAAGAAGTACCATCAATAATTGGGATTTCATTGGTGCCCGGTACACCGAAAATGTAATGGATACCCAGATCTTTCAGGATATCGAATACATAATCACGTGTCCAGCGTGTGGTCTGGTCGAACGCTTGTTCGATTACATCTTCACTGGCCTGGCGCGCAGCCTGAGCCATTTGTTGTGTTGTCATATGATGGAATTTTGGAGTTTGGTTCTTTAGGGCTCTTGTTGTGGAATTTTTTTTTGGTATTACAAATAATAGGGTAATGGCATTCTAACTGCTGAAATAACAACTGTTCACTTCCGATTGTTTAGGGCTGGTTGAAAAAATTCGGTAGGTATATAAAAAACAACACCCACTCGATGAGCGGGTGTTGTTTTAAATTAATTATATGACTATACTATGGGTACACTTTCTTTTATTTGTTGTTGTTCCAGGTATGGTTTCCTGTGGTTTTCCAGGAATTGCTTTTTAGCATCCCTGCATGAACTCACTCCACCAATAAACTTTGACGTCCTGATATAATACCAGGCAAAATCTACCTGTCCTGT
>Ga0316604_10001312_pt1 | contig 22539 bp, 17 predicted proteins | sample OWC_soil_day20_C_FD_207650 | JGI IMG/M metagenome (GOLD analysis project Ga0316604, IMG submission 207650) | Wetland soil microbial communities from Old Woman Creek delta, Ohio, United States - OWC_soil_day20_CT | ecosystem: Environmental > Terrestrial > Soil > Wetlands | place: USA: Ohio...
CAATAGAACGATTGGCAGTGGACGCCGGACTTAACGCGATTGCGTATCCCGCACGTGAAACTGTCGATTACGTGCAGTCGCTGGGCTATGATATCAACTATTTGGAAACGTGTTGCGGCATTGTCGCTGATTAGTTTAGCCTATATTGGTATGGAACTTGTAGTAGGAGGAGATTTTAGTGATGCAGGATCATAGGCTTAGGACGCAGATGCTGGAGATTGGTATCCATCCGGAAGAGATGAAGGATATTACTGTCGTAGGGAATTGGTATAACGACGGAGTTTCAGAGATAACCTTACCAGATCTTTTTCAGCAAGCAGTCATTCCCCTGTTGCTGCCGTACTGCGCGAAAAAAGTGGACTGCAAGTTTCGTTATACAGAGGGGTGTGGACGCTGCGGACAATGCGATATTGGTGAGGCATTTACACTTGCAGAGGAATATGGCATGGAGCCGATTACGATCCAGAACTATGAAATGCTGGAAGAAAAGTTGAAAATGTTAAAAAAGATCGGCAGTAAGGTTTTTTTCGGCACCTGTTGTGAACGTTTTTGGACCAAACATTGTCAGGATTTTGAACGAATTGGCTTGCCCGGAATACTTATTAATGTGGATAATTCTACATGCTATGAAGCTGGAACAGATAAAAAAGCTTACAAAGGTAAGTTTGAAAATCAGATCCGACTAAAACATGAATTTATACGGCGAGTAGTAATTGGCATTAAAAACTCTTCTTTACCCCTAGCATAAACTGCCAGTATTGAAGAAATATCTAGTTTGATCGAGCATCTCTACAATTTGGCAAATGAATTATAAGTGCAATATAAGTGTGGATAGCAAGCAGGGGCTGTGCTGAAATTACAATTTCAGCACAGCCCCTTATTCAGTCAAATCCAGATTATTTTTGCGATTTTAAAGGCCAGCTGGCAAAATACACTGTGTATATTAACAATACACAGTTAAATAAGTCCATAAACATCAACGGATTTCCACCAAAATCCTTGGTGACTGGTGCTTCTTTCAATACAAAGCCAAACCATCTGGTGTAGATATAAAAAACTAGTATACCTACTGCGAAGGCAATAATTGTTCTAATTATTAGCCTGGTTGACAAACTGCCAGTGGTCGGCCAGCTTTGGAAGCATAAGAGCATGGCAAGCTCTACTCCCGCTATGCATACGCCTAATTGTGCCGGCCACAGTGTAATCCCATCGCCCAAAGCCTTTTGGGCATCTGCCGGAATTAAGAAATTTTGTAATAGGTACATAAAGAAGTAAAAAACAACAGTACCGCCCAAAAAGTTACCAAACAATGAGGCCATCGCTTTAGCAGCCCGCGAACTGAACATTGTCCAGGGCCAGTTTTCCCATAGTAGAGCAGAAGTCAACCAAAATACTACAACCGCATAAAACCAGCCAACAACAGTAGGTAAAGGGAGGAGTGGCTGAATTTTGCTTGCATAAGCCGCCAGAGTTGGATACAGCAGCAGAAAGTAAAGTACTCCGGTAATAAAGGTACCGACAAAAATTTCAATTATGCCAACATAGGGTTGCTTTAATCCGATATCCTTCCACGGCCAGTGATCCATATTATTAGACTGTACGCCGTAACCGTAAAAGCCAAATAAAACAATCATCGCTATAGCAGTCCAGCCGGTACCGCCTGGTGCAGTGCTGAAGGTCGGAATTACGCTGCCGTAGCCACTTAGGGCATTTACAATAATAACATCTAAGATCAGCGTGACAAGAAGGGCCAATATTCCAGCCTGTGGCTGCGGTAATTTAGTGAACGGCCATGATTCGCCGCAAAATCCTAAAAATACAATACATAGTACCGCCCAAAACAAATAGGCTCCGAACATTCCGGGAAACAGTGTTTCGATATCAAGTCCCCACAAAAACCATATGGCTAAACTTAAAACCAGGATTATGATCGTATTGCTTATTCCATAAGTAAAAGTTCCTAGTTCAAATGAACACTTTTTTTCCTCCACCCGAGTGACCTCCTTTTGGATTTTACTATTCTCGTCATCGGCAACAGGGCTTCTACTTAGCAAACAATGATGTAGCAGTCATAAGTATCCCTCCTTTTTTTGAGATTAATGTCTGAATTATTAGACAAAAACCCTTACCTATGACTTTAGTGCAAGTACCATGCCAGTAATTTCCAAACCGTAAACCCGTTGAATTTTCTGTTAGGAGGCTGGTTAGTGCTCTGGTTTATACCAAAGGCAGGATGTTGTGGTGCTGTGGCCTTTTAAGCTGTTCCATGAATATTGGTTTTAGGATGAAATGTTGCAATGTGTAGTATTGATTATGGGTTTGCATGAAGACACTTTGCAAATTATCGAAACACTTTGCTACAAGCCAGGTTGTAGCGTTGCTTTTCCAATCTAAACAAAATGCTTCAATTTCGCAGACTTGTTTAAATCGTACAATAATTCAAAATATTGGCATGTTTTTTGCAATAAATAATGGTGTGGTGATAGCGTTTAATAATAAAGGGGGATCTTTTCGATGAAAGCAGCAGTATGGTATGCCAAAAAAGATGTTCGGGTTATGGATATTCCAGAACCGCCAAGCCCCAAAGAAGGTTGGGTCAAAGTTAAGGTAGAGTGGTGTGGGATTTGTGGCTCAGATCTACACGAATATTTGGCTGGCCCAATTTTCATTCCAGTAGATAAACCGCATGCCTTGACTGGAGACACAGCACCGATAGTTCTTGGTCATGAATTTTCCGGGCAAGTAGTAGAGATCGGTCCTGGCGTTACGAATGTTAAAGTCGGTGACAGGGTTGCTCCTGATGCTTGTCAAGTATGTTGGGAATGCCCGCGCTGCAAAGAGAATCGATACAGCCTATGCGAGAAACTTGCTTTTACCGGACTAATGACTGATGGCGCTTTTGCCGAGTATGTAAATGTTCCTGCGTATACAATGTATAAAATCCCCAATGAAATGTCTTATGAAACAGCCGCTCTGGTTGAACCGCTAGCGGTAGCCATTCACGCCGTGCGCCGCGCACCGGTCATGATCGGTGAAACTGTAGTTGTTGTTGGTGCAGGGACTATTGGCATGGGGGCTATTATGGCCGCAAAGGCCGCTGGTGCCAGCCAAATTTACTGTATCGAATTAGCCAAAGCCCGGAAAGAGCTTGCCCTACAGGTAGGTGCCAATGAAGTTCTGGATCCTACGCAAATTGACGTAGTGGCTAGAGTCAAGGAACTTACCCATGGTGGCGCCGATGTTGTGCTTGATTGTGTAGGCAGTGATAAGGCAACCCCTACTGCCATTGAATGCGCACGATCAGCTGGGAAGGTAGTTATTGTAGGTATTTATGAAAGAGAAACTGCTTTGAATTTTAATGCGTTGTCCTTCACGGAAAGAGATGTAAAAGGCTGCTTGGCGTACTATGGCGAGTTTGCTCCTGCTATCCAACTTATATCAGACGGCAGAATAAATGTTGAGCCGATGATTACCGGTAAGATAAGTATTGATGATATTATTGAAAAGGGTTTTGAGGAGCTGGTAAACCGAAAAGAACAGAATATTAAGATTATAGTTAGACCTTACTAAACACCCGGATTGAATAAATGCCTTACAGTTCAAAGCCCCGAACTGTAAGGCATTTGTCTGCTGGAATTATTATCTTCAGCAAAGTTCTATGTAAAATGGTAAAATTAAAGTAGAAAATTGTTTCAGGCCGCGGGGCGAAATGGCTATCGAGGGGGAGTGAACAGTAACAATGACTACAGTAAGATTGACTGAACTTATTGATTTGTCCTTTCTCCAGGAATTTCAAGATAACTTTGCCTTAAGTGTCGGTATGGGCAGCTTAACTGAGGATAATGACGGTAATGCGATAACCCGCCCAAGCCATTTTTGTGAGTTCTGTACAAATATCATGAGGTCGACTCAGGTTGGGCGAAGGCGCTGTCAGGAGATTGATATGATGGGGATAGCAGAAGCAATCCGTACGGGAAGGCCTGCTGTGTACCATTGTCACGCTGGTTTGATTGATTTTGTCGCTCCTATTATATTGGATGGAATCTCAATTGGCGCAATATTTGGGGGACAAATCCTGACGGCAGCTCCTAATGAAGAACAATGCCAAAAAATTGCCAATGAAATCGGCGTGGACCCGGATAAATATATAAATGAAATTAAAAAAATCCCGGTTATTCAGGAAGAAAAGATTCAGGCAGCAGCTAATGTTCTTTTTTCTGTAGCTAATACGATATCAAAGTATGCTTACCAGACTTTGAAAATACGGGAAAAGAACCGGGAAATAGTATTGGCTTATAACCGCATGGATAACATTTTCAATACTATGTCAGATGGGGTCATAATAATTGATGATAAAGGAATTATCAGGCAAGTAAATTTGGTAGTTGAAGAAATTTTCGGTAAGCCAGGTTCGGCTCTGCTCAATAAGTCTGTAAAAGAATTAGCTGGCAGCGAGGCATCCTTTGTTGAAGGTGTTTTTGAGCGGCAGGAAGCTTATAATGATATTGAAATTTTTATTGATGCAAGTTTAGGACAACTGCACTGCATATCCTCTGGTCGGCCAATCTTTGATGATCAGGGAATGTTAGCAGGGGGAGTTATTTTACTGCGCCCCATAAAAAAGGTGCATAATCTAATTAACCGCTTAAGCGGTGCTCAGGCTGCTTTCCGATTTAGTGACATTATCGGGCAAAGTTCGGCAATTTTGAAGACTATTCAAACGGCCTCCCAAGCTGCTAGTTGTATGTCTAACGTGCTTATCGAAGGGGAAAGTGGTACAGGAAAAGAGGTTTTTGCGCAAGCAATTCATAATCAGAGTGTGCGGCGAAAAGGTCCCTTTGTAGCTGTTAACTGTGGCGCTATTCCCAGAGAATTGATCGGGAGTGAATTATTCGGCTATGCGGAAGGTGCTTTTACCGGGGCAAAACGTGGCGGAAGACCAGGAAAATTCGAATTTGCATCAGGCGGGACCCTTTTTCTCGACGAGATAGGGGACATGCCCCTGGAGCTGCAAGTTACTTTACTCAGAGTACTACAAGAACGCAAACTAACTAGAATAGGTGATAATAAGCTTATTCCCATTGATTTAAGAATTATCTGTGCTACCAATAAGAATTTGGCGCACGAGGTAGAAAAGGGTAATTTTCGCCAAGACCTATATTACCGGTTAAATGTTATTTCTATCCCAATTCCGCCGTTACGGGAACGACGGGAGGATATACTGCTTATTTTTAATTCCATCCTTACGAAAATGGCAAATGAATTGGGACGGACTATTAAAGTTGATGCTGAAGTATACCTGTTGCTCGAACAATATGACTGGCCAGGCAATGTTCGTGAATTACAAAATATTGCAGAAAGGGCAATAAACGTAATTGAAGGTGATATAATTCGGCTGGAGCATTTACCAGAGCTTATTATCGATAATAAAGGCATAAGTATTCCGACTTCCACCACAGCAAAACCAGTTAATTTTCGTGAGCCAGTAAAAATGAAGCACAATCTAAGTGAGCAAGAACGGCAGCAGATAATTGACCTACTTTTTAAATCCAAAGGGAATGTTAGTTATGTTGCTAAGATAATGGGCGTTGCCCGCAGCACTATTTACCGGAAAATGCATCAGTATAATATTTTTCATTAGCAGGAGTTTGCGCCATATCTTCTGGAGTTTGATTAATTTCCAGATAGCAGGGTTTTACCGTAGCATTTCGACCCAAATATAGATAATAATAGAGCTATACTAAAAAAATATAGGAATTCCATTAAAAAACTATTGATATTATGTCAAAAGCATGGTAATATTAGAACTCGTCAGGGAGATATTAAATAACACGGCCCAGTAGTTTAGCGGTTAGAATGCCGCCCTGTCACGGCGGAGGTCGTCGGTTCAAATCCGATCTGGGTCGCCATCTAAGCGGAAGTAGCTCAGCGGTAGAGCATCGCCTTGCCAAGGCGAGGGTCGCGAGTTCGAATCTCGTTTTCCGCTCCATCTAGGGGTATAGCTCAATTGGTAGAGTAGTGGTCTCCAAAACCATTGGTTGAGGGTTCAAGTCCTTCTGCCCCTGCCACATAAATGTAGAGAATTTCTCGTGTAGAGAGGTTCTCTATTTTTCATTTTCCAGATGGAAAGTATAACTTTCTCTGGATTGAACGACTAAGGCTTCGGCTGGCGTCTTGAGGGACTTGGCACAAGTCAAGTTGTTTTCTATTAGGGTAATAGGAATAATGACTGTAGCGAAATTGATACAAGAGCCAAAGAAAAAATATATTGAGCAAATAAAGTATGCAATTTTTGTTAAATATAGTTAAAATTTGAGATAACTAGTCATTGTTTGCAGGATTTTGAAGATTTATATAGTAATTAGTAATTATTACTATTTGGGGAGAGTTATTAATTTTACATAGATATTTAGGCAAACCTGCCGAAAGGCAGGGACGCAAAGCTGTGGGTCTAACGATGGTTCCATCTACGATTGCCAAGCCGCATCAGTAACTTTACTATGCGGTTTTGGCATTTTTTTGTTAGTCTCAATAGCAAGACGAATTTCTAGGTAGCGGCATAACTTTGGTAAGAGAAGTTAACACATTGAGAAAGGAAGGATACTATTGGTCATACATTCGATTCATATAAAGGAGCGAAAAAAAATTTGCCTGCTCACTACTGTTCTAGTAATTAGTTTGTCCGCACCCGGTTTTGCCGCTCCCGCTATTGACCTGCCGGATGCCGGCCAGGCGTTGCGAAATACGCAAATAAGCGAACGCACCTTGTCACCGGCAGAAAAGCCGCAGCTCACTGTGGAAGAACAGGTGCCACGTCTGCCGTCTGAGGTAGACAACGGCCGTAAAATTCGGGTGGATAGCATCCGCATCACAGGTCAGGAGATATTTGTCTCCGCCGAACTGGCAGGACTCTACCAGGACAAGCTGCATCAGGATTTGACGCTGGCTGAGCTTAACCAGGTTACAGCGAAGATCACTCAGTACTTTAAAGATCACGGCTACCTGGTGGCTCAGGCTTATTTGCCGGCGCAAGAGATTGATAAAGGCAGTGTTGAGATTGCCGTGCTGGTAGGGCAGTATGGCGAGATTATTCTAAAGAACAAGAGTTCTGTCAGCGACGCAGTGGTAAAACAACAAATCGCCGGCTTGCGAAGCGGTGCCTATATTACCAACCAGGACCTGGAACGGGCGGTGCTGCTGGCCGGTGATCTGGCGGGAGTAGCGGCTAAAGTGACTTTGACGCCGGGGAAAAGTATCGGCACAGCCGACTGCATTGTGGAAGTCGCCAATAAAAGCGGAGAGATACGTGGCAGCATCAACGTCAACAACTGGGGCAACCGCTTCATCGGCCGCATCCAAAGCACTGTAAGCTATCAGGTGCTCAATCCGACCCGGTCAGGGGACAAACTGAGCCTGAACCTAATGAGCGCCGACAACGATATTTCCTTAATCGACGCCAGCTATCGACTGCCGGTGGCTGAGGGCTTAACCTTTAATGCCGGCTATTCCAAAGTACGCTATTGGCTGGGCGAAGACTACAGGTATTTAGACGCCCACGGTACCGCCTACCGCAAACACGCTGATCTGACCTGGGCGATGCTGCGGTCCCGTAACGCCAACCTGAATGTGCAGTTCGGCTATGACCATAAGACACTGCGTGACCTAATTGACTATAGCGGTGTGGAAACCAATAAAACCTCCCATTCAATCAGCCTGGGGTTAAGTGGTGACAGCCGAGATAGCTTATGGGGCGGCGGCTTGAACGCCTATGCAGTAGCGTGGTATGACGGCCGGCTCTCGGCCGAGTCCAATACAACCCTGCCACCAACCGGCCACTGGCAAAAAACCACCTACAATTTTTTTCGTCAGCAAAACCTGAATGACCGGCTATTTTTGCAAACTTCACTAAGCGGCCAGTGGGCTTCAACTAACCTGGATTCCTCCGAACGGTTTTCCTTAGGCGGCGCCACTGGCGTTCGAGCCTATCCGGCCGATGAAGCCTCCGGCGACGAAGCTTGGCTGTTCAACGGGGAACTGCACTGGAACATACCGGTAGCAAAGTCGGGCCATATGCTGCAGCTCATTAGTTTTTACGATACTGGCGTGTCACATATCGAAAAAAATTCCACCAACGCCGACAACCGCCGATCTTTGTCAGGCGCCGGATTGGGCGTACTGTGGGGAATGCCCGGCAGCTACGCCGTCAAAGTTAACTATGCCTGGAAAATAGGCAGCGCAGCTGCCCAGTCGGATACCGATAAAAACGGCCGCCTGTGGCTACAGGCCGTAAAAACATTTTAGGAGGTTGATCCCATGCAACGAAAGTGGAAACGGCGCTGGCAGCGCCTGATAAAAACCATCTTGCCGCCACTGGCAGCCAGTATGCTGTGCTTTAGCGTCTACAACCCCATTGCCTGGGCCAATCCCACCGGTGGCACGGTAACCGCCGGCAGCGGCAGCATAACCGAGAACGGTGCCAACACCACGATCATTCAGACAAGTGACAAACTAGCTCTTAACTGGCAGAGCTTCAGCATTGCTAAAGGCGAGACCGTCAACTTCCTGCAGCCCGGCGCGAGCGCCGTAGCGTTAAATCGGGTAGTGGGCAACAGCGCCTCCGCTATCTACGGGGCGCTCAATGCCAGCGGCAAAGTCTTTCTGATAAACCCCAATGGGATATTATTTGCCCCCGGTGCCCAGGTCAATGTAGGCAGCCTGGTGGCCTCGACCCTAAAACTCAGTGACGCCGACTTTCTCAAAGGGAAGTATAACTTTAGTACAAACGGCAGTGGCACGGTCATCAATCAGGGCACCATCAAAACCACGGACGGCGGCTATGTGGCGTTCCTTGGTAACCAAGTCGGCAACGAAGGCGTTATCGTGGCCAATAAAGGATCGGTTGCACTGGCGGCAGGCAATGCGGCGACCCTTGACTTTACCGGCGACGGCCTGATAAATCTCTCAGTCAGCCAGGAAGCCATAGATGCACAGGCAGCCAACAGCGGGTTAGTACAAGCCGACGGCGGCCTAGTGGTCATGACGGCTAAAGCGGCTGGGAACCTGACCGGCACGGTCATCAACAACAGTGGTATAATCCGGGCGCAGAGCATTGAAGAACGCAACGGTAAAATCGTGCTGGACGGTGGCAGTAGTGGGGTTGTCAGTGTCAGCGGCACTTTGGACGCATCAGGTAAAACTACCGGCCTGACCGGTGGCACTGTCAAGGTACTGGGAAATGAGGTGTCTCTCACTTCAACAGCCAAGCTTGATGTGTCGGGCGACCAGGGCGGCGGCACCGCCTTGATTGGGGGTGCCTATCAGGGCGACAGCAGTGAAAAATCGGCTTCGGCTACAACCGTCGAGACTGGCGCGACTATAACTGCCGATGCTATAACCAACGGTGACGGTGGACAGGTTGTTGTGTGGGCGAATGATACCACTAAGTTTGCTGGCGCAATTACCGCCCGGGGCGGCAGCGTAAGCGGTAACGGCGGCAGTGTTGAAACCTCGGGCAAAAAGACGTTGCAGGTGGGCGATGCCGCCAGTGTCAATACCTTGGCCACTAATGGAACGACCGGAAACTGGCTGCTTGATCCTTATAATTTGATTATTTCTTCTGGTGGCGACAGCACCTCGTCCGGATTTACAGCGTCAGGAGATAACAGCGTAGTGAATGTCACCACACTGACAGACGCGCTGGCAACCACCAGTGTTACCATCTTAACAGGTAGTGGTGGTAGCCAGGCCGGAGATATTACCGTTGCGGCAGCTGTGAACTGGTCAGGCAATACTACCTTGACACTGAATGCCGCCAATAACATCAATATCAACAATGCCATCACAATCAACGGTACAGGCGGACTTTCTTTGGTATCCGGCAATGATATTGCCATAACCAATTCAGCTATTACCTACAACGGCAGCGGTGCTTCTGCCGTGGAGCTGAAGGCTGGACGTACTATTACTCTGACAGACGCGATCATCCAGTCCACTGCAGGAGCGTTAGATGTGACATTGAGCGCAGGTTTAACTACACCTGGGGAGATTAAATTATTGAAGAGTAGTACTGGTTCCAAGATTATATCACAAGGTGGCGATATCCTGCTGGGTGGGGCGGTGACTGGTGGCGTCCTTAGCGCAATGAATGGAACCTCTAGTGGTATAAGGATTATTAATTCACAGCTAGAGAGCGGCACCGGTAACATAGAGTTAAAAAGTGAAGACGGCTTTCAGGGCATTGTTTTGACTGACTCCAAGCTTACTACAACAACCGGGAATATTTTGCTTGAAGGCAGCAGCAGTTCCGGCAGCCCCTCCAAAGGGATTAGTATGCAGGGTACTATTAGCCGAGATGATATGGCGATTACTACGCAAGGTGGTAATATCACGATTCTCGGGAGCAGCGGCGGGGGGACCGATTGGGGAAATTATGGATTGTGGATTATAAAAACACTGATTCAAACAAGTGGCAACGGCGCTGTTACATTAGAAGGGACTGCTGGGGCAGGAACGAATGTTGCAAACGGACAAAATATGGGAATCAAAATGATCAACGATTCTTTGATTCAGACGGTGAATGGCGCTATTTCCCTAACAGGTACTGGTGCTGCCAGCACAGCAGAGGGCTTCAACTATGGCATTTGGTTATATGACAGCGCTCTAAAATCCACTGGCACAGGGAATATCCAGCTACAGGGTACCGGCGGCAGCGGGGGCAATTACAACTTTGGAGTCGCAATTGATAAAAGTACTGCTGGAACAGGCAGTTCTGTGACTACCAATAGTGGCTCGATTACCATTACCGGAACCGGCGGCGCGGACGGCATAGACCGCCGCGGCTTTTATTCCGTGAACGACACGACCATTACTTCGACTAGCGGTAATATTTCCTTAACGGGTACTGGTACTAATTCGCTGGGTTATGCGTTGACTAACCGGAGCGTAGTGACAACCGGAGGAATGGGCACCATTTCTTTGATAGGTAGGGCTGTCAGTGGTTTAGGTGGTTCAGTTAGTTCCACTGGTTCACTCACAACCGATAAACAGGCGATTACGATTATTGCCGACGGTAATATTACCCTAAATGGCAATATTAATGCTGGCACAACACTTAATAATACGGGCGGTGTCATTACCCTGCAGTCCAATGGCGGAACAGTTACAGACACGACAGGGATTACGATAGCTGCCGATGGCCTGGTGCTAAAAGGCGTTGGGGCCAGCCATGTACTGGATGATGCCAATTATATTATCGGTCGGCTGGCGGCCGACACCGGCAGCATTACCTTTGTTCAGACCGGTGGCATTTCCATTGATACGGTGGGGACGGTCAACGGTATTACCGCCACGGGTCCGGTTACTATCACAACACCATCGCCGGTTTCCGGCAGTGCCACGTTGTATATCAACAAACCGATCACTATTACGTCCAGTACGCCAACTACACTTACGCTACGTTCAGGTAATGATTTGATTTTAAATCAAGGCAGTTCTATCACGGCTGGTAACAAGGCAGTTAATGTTGTCATGGCCTCCAACTTGTCCGGTAACGGCGGATATGTCGATCTTTTGCAGAATTCGGCGGTTACCACCAATGGCGGTTCATTAACGATTGGCGGCGGGAGTAATGGAACTGATTATGCTGTTGCTGCGGATCCCTATAATTATGAGGGGGTATGGATTGCCACTTCCACGATTAATACCGGTGCGGGTGACATTACCATTCATGGCAAAGGCTATAACGGTGTCCGGATCAACGGTGGTTCGCTAAATACGACCAGCGGAAATATTCTACTGGATGGGATTGGCGATGCAAGCGGTGGAACGGGTGTGTTCATCAAAGCATATGCGTCTTCTCCTTATGACGGAACGACGCAAGCGACAATTCCGGCAGTAATACAAACAGATATCGGCAATATTACCATCAAAGGTACATCCAACAATACTAATACTGCAGCGTTCGGCGATCAATTGTATTTTACCGGAGTCAACATCTGGTCAGACAGCCGGGATTTAACTGAGGCAACGTCATACAAGGGCGCTTATATTACTAGCCAAAACGGCACCATTACGATCACCGGCTATCGTTCCGCTACCGATACTTCGTCCAGTGGCAATGCCGGCATCAACATCTCCAGCCTGACCCGTATTGAAACAACAGGCACCGGTAATATCATTTTATCCAATGACAGCAGTGGTGCTAGTACACATGCCAATGATACAGGCATTATTCTGGCCGGTGACATTCTGGCATCCGGTAGCGGGGATGTGTCATTGCGCGGACTTAACGGACTTGCGCTGACAGGTGGTCATATTACTGCCAGCAGCGGGAATATCTCCTTGTATGCTACAGGAAACGCCACCCAGGTGGATGCGACAACCAGTTTGAGCAGTGGTGCGATCAGTGGCAATTTGTTGTTGACTGGCAGCGCAAGTTATACTTTGACCAGTGGTCAAAACGCTGTGCAGACATTAGCCGGTTCGACCGGTAATCTTGATCTGGTAACAGGAACTTCGCTCACTGTTGGCAATAGTGGTATTACGGCAAGTGGTGGAGATATTATCATTCAGGCCGTCGGTACTGGTAGCAACATTACTTTAAGCGGCATTGTAAATAGCAGTGGCAATATTACATTAGCCGCAGGTCGCAACTTTATCAACCAAACGATGCCACTAGACATCGGTCTTCAGCCGGGGGGCGGATATTATTATTACGTCTACTCCACCAGCCCTGACAATACTACTAAAGGTATGACTACTGGCTACAACGAGCACTATGATCAAACCTATACATCGGGTGTAACGCCACCTTATGCTACAAACGGCAACTGGTTTTTGTACACAGTCTCTCAAACACCAACGGGTGGCGGTAGCGGTGGACCAGGTGGTGGCGGGACACCAACGACACCGACAATGACAAACGAACAAGTGGAAACGGCGATTACCCATTCCACTCAAACAACCGCGACACCTCCGGCAACAGCTCCAACCACTGCCAACGGCACCGGCAGTACCACTACTCAGGCGGAAGTTGTCCAAACAGGAGTCAATGTAAGTGGTATTGCGACAATGACATCCACGACATCGCCAGCCATAGTATCGGTTCCATCCGTCTTGCAAGTAACACCGGCGAACGGACAGTCAACCAGCTATAGCGTGGTTGTGACAGGACCGTCGTTAACAGTTTCGTTGACAGGGACAAATACGGCCGGGGAGACCGGACCTGCGACAACCGGCAGTGTGGCCGTGGTTAGAGCAGGAGAAGGAACGCAAACAACGGCCTACTATTCGGCAACCGGCAGTAGCGGAAGCCTGACACTGACACCGACAGGGGCCAATGGACAGATAGTGCCGCCTGAACCGGTCGATAACGCTAGCGCTACAAGTTTCAGCTTAAGTACATCCAATGGGGCGCAGGCTGAATTCCAGATCTTGTATGCGGATGGCGCTGTCAGTATCTGGCCTACCAATGAAGCGGCTGCGGCCCTAATGCAGGCTGGCGGTGACAACAGTAAACTTGTGGTAACCGCCGGTATCCTGGTCGCACAGCAAAATCTAGGAGTTACCGTACAAGCGGTATATCTGCACTAAACGAATAGTGAGGGTTGAAGGAAGATGCGGCTTTCATTATCTATAAATGCAGTAAACAGGATGTAGAAAGGAAAATAGTATTATGAATGAAGAAATCTTTGCCGATGGCATTAGTGCCGTTCATGTTACCGGTAATCTAGTGAGGATTGATTTGATGACCCTGCAGCCGCACTTGCAAAGTGACAACGGCCAGCCGGTGATTGAAATCAACAAACGGCTGATTCTACCAATTGAAGGATTTGTCCAGGCGCTGGCTATCCAACAAGACATTGTTCAGAAGCTGATTAACGCCGGCGTTGTTAAGCAAACTGACTCTAAAGTTGAGGCAGCGAAGAGAGAAGAAATTTGATAATCAAGGAACAGTAGGACGGAAATTACTGATCATGGATAGAGTTTACAATTATAAAACTAAAATATTTAGCGAGCTTTTGAAATTCAATTTAGCAAATGTCAAGACCTTACAAGCATAGACTATGTCATCGGATATTGATACAAAATCCTCCTGTCATAGGATAACTACGACAGGAGGATTTATATGGGAAAATACGTTGGGCAAGCACTTATTAAAAAAGTTTTGCGTATGCGTGCTGAGGGGTTAACGTACTGAGAGAACGGAAACTGGAGGGCTACAACACAATCTTTAATAGTAATCCCCATAAATTAGAAGAATTTTTTTAAAAAAGAATCTTTCTTTCTTAAGAGGAACTTACAATATTATGGCGAATATGTAAAATATGGAATAGTCCTTTGAAAATTAAGATCAGGAGGGGAATGTATGAATAGAAGGTTAGTGTCAATTTGTAAAAGGATTGAAAAACTGCGCTCTAAAATGCATAATCATGCCCTTGTTTTTGGGGTATCCCATCCGAAAGTGCTTAAAGCAAGTCAAATGCTAGATATGCAAATTAGTTTATATATGAGATTGTGCAAGAGTATATAAAGAGCAGAAAGGCTCTTTTGCTTTAGTATAGAAGCCCTGCTACACAAAAACACTGAGAAGTTAATCTCAGTGTTTTTGTGTATTAATTGTCAGCCAATTCCCGGTCTTTCACCTTCAATACTTCTTCCCGTAATGTCAACCAAATCGACTGGAATAACTCGTTATATCGCATGGTAGTTCTAATAGCGGCAATATCGCGGGGGCGGGGCAGGTCTACAGTTACAATTGACTTCACGGTGCCAGGATGAGCCGTCATAATTAAGATGCGGTCACTGAGGCAGAGAGCCTCATCAATGCTATGGGTTATGAAAACAGTGGTTTTCTTGCTTACCTCCCAAATCCGTAGCAGTTCTTGTTGTAAAAGGATTCTGTTTTGCTCATCAAGGGCACCGAAGGGTTCATCCATCAGCAAAATTTCGGGGTCATTGGCAAAGGCTCGGGCGACACTTACCCGTTGTTTCATACCGCCGGAAAGTTGATGCGGATAGGTTTTGGTAAATTTAGTCAGGCCGATCATGCGAATATATTTCTCGGCAATTTGATACCGTTCTTTTTTAGAAACACCTCGCAGTTTTAGGCCATAGGCGACATTATCGATAACAGTCAGCCAGGGAAAGATAGATTGTTCCTGAAATACCATAGAATTTACTGGTCGATTATCTGTTGTAACTTTGATACTAGTAGTACCACTTGAGGCTACATCCAGGCCAGCGAGAATGCGCAGCAGGGTAGTTTTGCCACAACCGCTGGGACCGACAATAGAAAAAAACTCGCCATCACCAATAGAAATATTGATGTCAGTCAGAGCGGTAACCTGACCACGGGCAGTAACAAAGGCCTTGCCAAGATGACGTAAAATAATGCTGGCGCTGTCGTAAGGCATGACTGCACCTCCTTTAGTGTTCCCTTAGCTGGGTTGTTTCCATGGAAGCACCAGGCGTTCCAGAAAGTCAAGCGCAAGGGCAAAGATATAACCAAGAACGGAAAGCGTAATCAGCGCCACAAACATCTGCTCAATATCAAACATGTCATAGGAGCGCCAGATCATCCAGCCTACACCAGCCTTGGCTGCCGACATCTCGGCGGCGACAATCAGAATGAGTGCCATGCCCATTCCCAACTTTAGTCCGGCAAAAATCATCGGCAGGGCTCCCGGTAAGGCTACTGTGAGATAGAAGTCTTTACGGCTGGCACCAAAGTTTTGGGCCACTTCCAGATAGATTTTGTCAATGTTTAAAACCCCGGCCATCGTATTAATCACCACAAGATAAAATACGCCGATGGCAATGGTAAATATTTTGGAGGTTTCCCCGAGGCCAAAGATGAGGAGAATGAGCGGCATAAGGGCTAGCTTGGGAATAGGATAAGTAGCTGCGATCATGGGTTCGATAGCAGAGCGGACAAAAGGAGAAAGGCCCATACTCATGCCAAGTAGGATAGCCGGAATAGAACCGGCGACAAAGCCCGCGATAACTCGTAAAACACTTACCCAGGTGTTGTAGACAAGGTCTCCGGATAGAAGCAATGGGAAAAACGACTGTAAAATGAGCGAAGGGCTAGAGAGCAAGCGAGTGTCAACAAAACCTATATAGGCGGCTGCTTCCCAAAGCAGTAGCAGCGTCAACGGCGATAGGATAGAAATAGCTGTTTTCATTATTTACCAACTCCTGATGGTTGACATAGGGTTATTGATAGTTCCCCAAGGTTTTTACAGCAAAGTCTACATAGCGGTTATCGACAGCTTCTTCTAGTGTGATTTCCGATTTGAGTAAGTTATTTTCCTTGTACCAGGCTAAATCAGCAGCTATGCCGTTCATCCGTAGGTAACCATCAGGATTTAAGCCTGTGGGAAACATTTTTTCATATAAAGCAGGGTCTTTGATTACCGACTGCTTACACAGTATCTCGATGACTTCGGCTTTGTTCTTATTTTTGAAGAAGGCGTCATTGTAGTCGCGCATGGCTTTTACATAGGCAGTCATAAAGCGGTTGGCGACATCAGGCCGGGTAGTCATGCTTGTGCCGTAGACTAATAGGGCAATTTGCGCATCAGGGTCATATTCAGACGGGTCTTTCCAAGGGTCAACAATCCCTTTGACTATGCCTTGCGTTACAAAAGGTTCGATGACCATAGCAGCATCAATGCTTTTGTTACCAAGCGATACAAGCATATCGGGAAAGGCCCGGATGACTTGCATATCAATATCCTTAGTTGTCAAACCACCCTTAGCTAATACTCTGGCCAGACATATTTCATCAAGTGAGGCTGTACCAACAACTGCAATTTTTTTGCCGCGCAAATCAGCAAAGTCTTTAACACTAGTGGCTAGGTCTTTTCGTATAACCAGGCGGTAATAGCCTTGTCCGGGTACATTAATTCCTTTATCGGCAACAATTTTAACAGGTATGTCACGGGACATAGCGTTTAATAGCCCGGAGGCCGTGACTGTGGCGCCTACATCCAACTGGCCTGCGGCTAGTTGATTAATCATTTCCTGGCCGGTATTAAATTGGATTGGTTCAATTTTAATGCCGACATCCTGGTAATAGCCTTTGGCCATACCAATAAGAATTCCAGCATCAGAAATAACTTGTTTCATACCAACCTTGATAACTGTTTCCTGTGGCAGTGCTGTGAGCCCAGGAGCCCAGGCCGGACCCTTAGTCGGAGTTACTTGTGTGGCCGGTGCCTGACTGCAGGCAGTAAGGAGTAACGAGATTACAAGTAGGATTGCCACTAATCCTCCCCAACGTCTTACCATGATTTTCCCTCCCTATTACTGACGGTTTGCTCTTACCAAGAAGTTACTTCATAGTATTCTGAACTTAGTTTTTGGTTACTTTGTTAGCAGGTTTTTTGTGTATGCTCACGAATATAGGTATAGAGGAATCGGAGGGCCAAAGTATGGAAAAAATTATTGAGCAAGTGGCAGAATGGGAGTTTTTAAAAAAATTCCCCCAAGAGATTTTTGGGTTTACTTTAATTAACGAATTAATGACTTGCGGTTCGCAATATCGTATTTTTACTTACAATAATCAACAAGCCCGGCGGAGCTTTACTGGTTTGTATGATGAAGCGACAAAAGACTTTCTGGTTCGTATTGTCATTGGCTTAACGGAATTTTGCGACATAACTTTTTTTACACCGGACTTGGCAGCCTTTGAAAAAGTTTTGACAGAACGTATGGAAAAAACACTAAGGCAATTAGCGATTTTTGATCCTAGTTCTGTATGTACGCAAATTACTAGCAAGAAGGTTCTAGAATGGCCGTATAGTGCCAAACTGCCAGCACAAATAGCCGGGTTTACGCTTTTTATCAGTCCGGAAAAACCGATTAAAGCATTGAATGGTTCTTATGTTATAATGGACTATAGTGACTTTGCGGCTGAAAGTAATTTGACGATAAACTATAATATTTTTCGGGATGAATTTTTTGGCGAAATTCGGCTGAAACGGGTGCCGATCATGATAACTGCTTTTGATTCAAGGACATTGCCTGATCTTGAGACAAAGTTAAATGATAATTTGATTCCGACACTTGAAAACGTAAGGTTGAAATTATAGTAATTGGTGGAGTAGCAGTGGGGAGTGATTTCAATGTCAAGAGTTCTAGTATGTGATGATTCTGCGTTCATGCGGATGATGGTAAAAAACCTCTTAATAGGTATGGGACATGAGATTGTTGCTGAAGCCGGTGATGGTAAACAAGCAGTGCAGCTCTATCGTCAGTTTAAACCAGATTTGGTAACCATGGATATTACAATGCCAGTTATGGACGGAATCCAGGCGGTGAAGCATATTCACGAAGAGGACCCGTTAGCGCGCATTGTAATGGTAACTGCCATTGGGCAGAAAAGTATTATTTCAGATGCGCTCAAAGCCGGGGCATCTGGCTTTGTCATTAAGCCCTTTGATCCGGAGCAAGTACAAGAAACCGTTAAGAAGGTACTTACTGAGCTTACTGAGTGAATGTGTTTGAGAAAAACACTTGACGCTTTTGCTATAGTAGGATATAATAAATTCCGTCGCACTGCTTTCGAGGTCAAGAGAATTTTTGTAGTATTGACTTTATTCGAAGGCTCATATATACTAAGTATTGCGATTGCACGCGGCCCTGTGGTGTAGCGGTCTAACATGCCGCCCTGTCACGGCGGAGATCGACGGTTCAAATCCGTTCAGGGTCGCCATTTACCTTAGCCCCTGCGGGTGGCTAGAAATGTCCATATGCTAGGCGCGACGAGAACCGTAGCGGAGGCGTACACGGAGTACGTTGAGCAACGGATCGCAGGAGCAACAACGAAGATGGGCGTTTATAGACAGCTGCATATGCCTCGGTAGCTCAGTCGGTAGAGCAGAGGACTGAAAATCCTCGTGTCGACAGTTCGATTCTGTCCTGAGGCACCATTAAAGCGGAAGTAGCTCAGCGGTAGAGCATCGCCTTGCCAAGGCGAGGGTCGCGAGTTCGAATCTCGTTTTCCGCTCCATTTTAGTGGCGACATAGCCAAGTGGTAAGGCAGAGGTCTGCAAAACCTCTATTCCCCAGTTCAAATCTGGGTGTCGCCTCCAAATAAATAAAGAAGCCGCATGAGTGGCTTTCTATATATCATACTATGCCGGGGTGGCGGAACTGGCAGACGCACGGGACTTAAAATCCCGCGGGTAGAAATACCCGTACCGGTTCGATTCCGGTCCTCGGCACCAATATCTATAAGACTTCGCAGTCATTGCGGAGTCTTTTTCATTTTCAAAGTCTCGTGGGTCTTGATAGCACAATGCTCTAACTCCGATTTTTGGGGCTGGTTATTTAATCGGTCGTTAAGGTTTATCGGAAAAAACCTGCAGCGAGCATATCCGGCGGCTGAAAGCAGCTGGATATGGTGTTACCGAACGCAAAACTGCCGGACTTATCATCAAAATACGTAAATCAATAAAATGGCTCCTGCTGGCCACCAGCAAAAACCTGGTGGTCAGCCAGCAGCCAGAGCGGCAAAAGCGGGAACAGCCATGGACTGTGCATTGGCATTTAACCAAGCTTCTAACAAGATTCCATATCTTGGCGAAGTACTGTTTCCATCTCGCAAAAAACTGGGATTAAACCTCGCCTGGATAAAGGGCAGCAATGGATTGCCGGTTGCGCTGGCGCCGGCCGAATTTGATACTAAGGCACCTATCCGGGATAGAGTTGGCGTGTCTCGGGTAGAAACGGAAATGCCGTTCTTCCGTGAAGCCATGCGCATTGGGGAAAAAGACCGCCAGCAGATTCTGATGGCATTGGAAGCGAGAAATAAAGATATTCTGAAACCGATTATCCAAAAAATCTTTGATGATGCCACCAACCTGGTTAACGGTGTTAATGTGGACGCCGAACGTATGCGGATGCAGCTTTTATCCGCGGGAACGATCGGCATAGATGCAAAAGGGGTTGCCTACGATTATGACTACTTGATGGATGATTCACAAAAAAGTACACTGACCGGCACGGACATGTGGTCTGATACCGAAAACTCCAATCCAGTGGAACAAATTCTTGCCGAAATGGATGCCGCTGAAGACGCTACAGGGAATCGCCCCACCCGGGCGATTTGCACCCGGAAAACCTGGGGATATTTGCTGCAGAATGAAAAGATCAAAAAAGATATGAACCCGATTGGCGGCCTGAATATCATTATGACGGACAATGTGCTCAAACAGTACTTTTTGGACAAGCTAGGAGTGACTGTTGTCGTGTATACAAAAAAATTCCTGTTGTCGCTTGATGGTGCGACTCAGCAGTTTTTCCCGGATAATGTGTTTACTTTAATCCCGGATGGTAATTTGGGTAATACCTATTTTGGTACTACACCTGAGGAGGCTGACCTCCTGACGAATGCCTCCCAGGCTAAAGTATCCATCGTTAATACTGGTACTGCAGTGACGACCTACGCCGAGCTACACCCAGTCAATGTGCAGACTATCGTGTCCGCGATCTGCCTGCCGAGCTTTGAAACGATCGACAGCATTCGGATCATGACGGTAGCGTCATAATAGTAAAATGAACATTGAGTTTGAGCTGGATTATCTAAGTTTATTGGCAGCGGCCGAGCGATCACCGGCACTGTCTCAGGAGGCGACGGTGCTTGCCTTGGGGAAATCAGCAAGAGAAGTGCAGGTGCTTGCCCGGGCAAAACATCGGTTTCGGAGTAGCCCAAAGGCTAATTTGGAAAAATCCATCGAATATGAAGTAGATGCAGCAAAAATGGAAGCCACAGTTTCTCCTAATGAGTCTGTGGCTCCATACGCTCTCTTTGTACATGACGGCACAAAGCCGCATCAAATATTGCCGAGAGCTAAAAAGGCGCTCCGGTGGACCAGCGGCGGTAAATTCGTATTTGCAAGCGTTTTGCTGACAACGATTGCGTTCCAAACATTTAGGATGAATGTAAACTTTCTTGTAAATACCGCCTGCCGCATGCATGCTATTTCGTTTTTCCACACAGATATAAGAGACAGACACATTTTTATTTAAGCAACTACAATACAACGATAGTGTTTCTGTTTTTGGTATCTTGGCCACCTCCCAATGCTTCGGCTGTAATAAAATTTTTCGATACATGCCAATAAATCCCTTTTTAGTAGTGCAATTACCCGATATACAATGGTAAAGCAGTTCCCATACTGAGGGAACTGCTTTACCATTGCTTTACTATCTAGGAGCGGGTGGTTCAGGACGGCATTGCGGAGGTGCTGGAGGCTTGAGAGCTTCATCGACAGCTTTTACCTGTTCAGTCGTTAGATTGCCTGCCTTCTGAATAACTGATAGCATTTCTTGATGATGTTTTTCCATATCCTTGTCCTGGGGTGGTCTGCGTGGCGGTTTTTTGTCTTTCATTTCAGCGTCGCGCTCTTTAAAAAAGGCTACGATTCCGTCTTTTTGATCCTGAGAGATTGTTCCATCCTGTACCAGAGTAGTTAATTTTTTATCGGCCATAACGGAGAATGGTTCGGGTTCTCCTAGTTGCGGCGGGGGATTATGCATTGCAAAGGACAAGCCACCAACAGCCAAGACTAAATAACCTAATAACAGGACACTGACTAGTTTTTTACTCCACTTCATTTATATTTCACCTCTTAAAATATTAGATATCCTTTATTTTACAAAATGATTATTACAATGCTGTTATAGAAAATATTAAAAAAGAATATATACAACATAAAAAGGACTGCCTTTTACTGAGTCGGTTCGAGATTGCCTATAAGTTAAGGCTAGGTTAATTCCTAGTCTTTTATTTATTTGAAATGGAGGAATAATTGTGAAACAAAATAAAGAGAAATCTGCCAACGAATTGGAAATATTACTGCCTGAATCTGAGGCAACAATTAACTCCCATAAGATTGAGATTAACCCGTTTCCCTTCGCTGATTTGGCTAAAGTAATTAAGATATTAACCAAGATAGGCAGCGGCGTTTTTGGTATGTTTGCTAATGATACACTAAAGTTTGGGGCGAATGGTAATTTGCTGATTACCCCGGAGTTTTTGGAATGTGTCGGTGAAATGGTGGAGGATCATTTTCCCGAAGTGGTGGAATTGATCGCTATTTATACCGACAAGTCACCAGAATTTTATATGGATCGAAAAAATGGCATTACTGGCGAGGATGGCCTTAAAATAAGTGAATATACCACATATCTGACAATACAGATGCAGTACCAACAATATCTGCTGCTCTTGAAAAGAACGTATTAACTGCTGTTGCAACCGATGCTGATGCTGATACTATGAGCTATCAAATTACTTTAAATGATGAAGTGTTACTTGCATGGACTGATTTAGCAGCAAGCCCTTTAAACATAAGTTATACAATTGCCAAAAAGAAAATTATAGCTGGACAAATTAATACCCTATGTTGAATAAAACAATTCCCGATTTACTGCTAACCTCAATGTGCGCCGGAACTGCAACAGAGATTGACAGGACAGGACAATTGCCGATTGCCCCGTCCCTTGCGTCCGGCAGAATTACGCCCGTAC
>Ga0316604_10001313_pt1 | contig 22507 bp, 13 predicted proteins | sample OWC_soil_day20_C_FD_207650 | JGI IMG/M metagenome (GOLD analysis project Ga0316604, IMG submission 207650) | Wetland soil microbial communities from Old Woman Creek delta, Ohio, United States - OWC_soil_day20_CT | ecosystem: Environmental > Terrestrial > Soil > Wetlands | place: USA: Ohio...
CTATGTCACGACTGTAATCCATGTATAGTAATTACTCAGACACCCAATTACTTTCATTGCTTCAGGAAGATAACATAATGGCCTTCAACGCTATCTACGCACGTTATAGCCAGCCCTTATACCTCTATATCCTGAGCAAGATTGAACCTGCCGAAGCAGGCAAGGATGTATTACAGGAACTCTTTACCTCCCTCTGGGAAAGAAGACACACGCTGAGCGTCAACGAATCGTTGAAATCGTACCTCTACCAGTCGGCCCGACATAAGATCATAGACATTTACCGCAAGAACAATACTTACCGCAAATACCTGCAACAACTCATCGAACACTTTGATGTGCAACCCGGTAGTATCACAGAACTACTGGATAGCAAAACACGTACAGAAGATGTGTTTGAAACCATCAATCAACTCCCTGAACGAATGAAGGAGATCTTCATCCTGAGCAGGGTAGAACACCAAACGGTGGAACAGATAGCCATACGCCTTGGACTGTCTCAGCAAACGGTTAAAAACCAGATTACCAAGGCATTAAAAATCCTGCGTACCAACCATGCCCAGACAGACATCGTTTTGCTGCTGCTGACCGCTGCTTTTTTTTACAATTGATGGTACTTGTTGCAACTTGAAACGACACCATTAAGAGCATCACTAACGTTAGGGACAAACATTGATACATTAGGACATTATTTTAAATTACAACGCTGTGAACCTTGATCAGATAAAGCACATACTGGAACGTTATAACGAAGGACAGTCCACAGCCGGGGAAAAACAGTTGATAGAAGAGTGGTTTGAAGGGATACAACAGCCTGTTTCGCACATTCCAGAAACTGTCATCCAGCAGGACCTCGCAGATGTAAAAGCTGCACTGCACAAAAATATCAACGTGCCCCGCCGGCGCTCATTGCGCCCGTGGTATTATGCCGCAGCCGCTATCACTATGCTGGTAGCTGCCGCCAGCTGGTTTTTCCAGCACTATACCCGCTCCGCAATACCTGCGGACAATGCCGCTATGGCCAAAGTTGACAACCATAAAGAAATTATCAACGGATGCTATATCGTCACTACCGTAAAAGGTAAAACCGAACACCTGAAACTGGAAGATGGCAGCACCGTCGTGCTCAATGCCGGCAGTCGCCTCAGATATCCCATACACTTCAGCGAAAGTCGCGACCTCTACCTCGAAGACGGAGAAGCCTTCTTTGACGTAGCCCCCGACCCCGCACACCATTTCACCGTACACAGCGGAGGTCTCAGTACAACAGCGCTGGGCACCTCTTTCAATATACGCGCTTACCGCAACGAACAGAAAATCACCGTGGCCCTGCTAAGTGGCAAAGTAAAGGTATCCGCCACCGGCACTAAGCCTGTAGTACTTGAATCCAGTGAACAGTTGAGTTATGACCTGCAAAGCCTGAAAGTGACCAGAACGACCTTTAGCACCCCGGAAGCCACCGGATGGCAACAAGGTACCCTGGTCTTCAAAGATGCCTCGTATGAACAAGTGCGCAATGCCATTGAAAACACCTTTGCCGTAACCGTCATCAACCAAAGCGACAAAAAAGCATGGACCTATACCGGTAGCTTCCGGCAGGAAACCCTGCAAAATGTGCTGGAAACAATCTGTCTGACTGAATCACTGTCCTGGTCGATAGCGCGCGACACTGTAATTTTAAAAAATAAGAAATAATTTATGGGGTTAGCCCCGGCACTACAATCAGGTGGCCGTATACACATGTAACGGCCCTTTAACATCTAACACGTTTTGGTACTATCACAAAGGTTCCTCCCGTAAAACGGAGGACCCCCAGCTATTTTATAATTCGCTCCCCAGAGCATTCCTGCATGTAGTATTTGGGTAGCCCCATAAATGTTTATTGCTGCTTTACTATGTTAAAATCACCGGGGCTGAAATGAAGGGAAGATCATACTTAATGAAAGTATGTATTGTCGTAATATTCCTGTTAATATCACTATTACCAGGCAGGAAAGCTATTGCCCAGATCAGCATTTCACTTCACAACAAACCCGTCACGGAAATTATGGATGCCATTGCCACCAGGCAACACATTAGTTTCCACTATGATAAAGCCACCGTTGATGTGGATAAACCCGTTTCTTTCAATTGTAACAATCTTACCCTTACACAGGCACTGGACCAGCTGTCTGCATTGACTGGTTTTCAATTTACACTCAGAGGTGAGAATGTGATTGTAAGCGCTGTACCAGAAAATATACAGCTGCATAACCCCCTTGCATTGCAAAAGGAAATCAGTGGCAGAGTGCTGTCTTTGCATGGTTCACCACTACCCGGTGTGACCGTCATAATTAAAAACACCACAAGAGGTGTGAAGACGGATGATGCAGGGTATTACGCAATTAATACCGGTTTGAGCGACGTGCTCATCTTCCGCTCTGTAGGTTATATCAACAGAGAAATAATGGTGCCCGTAGCGACTACCACACTCGATATCACACTTACTGAAAATATCAAAGGTCTGAATGAACTCATCGTGACCGCACTGGGTATTCCTAAAAACAATAAAGAACTCCCCTACTCTACCGGCTTACTCAACAGCGATGATATCTCCACCGTAAAAGATGCCAATGTGATCAATAACCTCTCAGGCAGAATAGCCGGTGTGATGATCAACAGAAGTGCTTCTGGTATTGGCGGCTCTGCAAGAGTGGTATTGAGAGGGAATAAATCTACCCGCGAGAATCAACCTTTGTATATCATCGATGGCGTACCAATGGCCAACTTCACCCCTTCTCAACCTACTGACATCTGGGGCGAATCATCGGGTATCACTGGCAATGGTGGTCGTGACGGCGGTGATGGGATCTCGAACCTGAACCCTGATGATATTGAAAGCATCAGTGTACTAAAAAGCGCCTCCGCGGCAGCTTTGTATGGTAGCCAGGCAGCGAATGGCGTAATCATGATCACGACTAAAAAAGGGCATTCAGGCAAAGGGCATATTGAAGTATCTTCTGACCTTACGGCCGAAATACCTTTACTCCTGCCCGCCCTGCAATATCGCTATGCACAAACTACATCTCCTTATACTGATGAAAAGCAAGCCGGTTCTGCCGATAGCTGGGGTGCACCTATTCATGCCAAAGACCATGTGAAACCATTCTTCAACACTGGACTGACTTCTATGAATGGCTTATCTATCAGTGGCGGGATTGAAAAAACACAGTATTATATATCGTATTCTAATACCATGAACAGGGGCATCATGCCCATCAACAGACTACAAAAACATAACTTCAATATGCGCGTCACCAGCGACCTGCTCGGGAATAAACTGCATATTGATGCAAATATCTCTTACCTGGTACAATACGCTGTAAACAGGCCCTCAAGTGGTTTATATTTTAACCCGCTTACTGGTTTATACACATTTCCACGAGGACTGGATTTCAATAGTTACAAAGAGTACCAGTACTTTGACAATAGCAGGAACATGTATATGCAGAACTGGTGGAATATCAACAACAGCCTGGGATGGACCGGACAGGATGATCAGCAGAACCCCTATTGGATCCAGAAAAAAGATGAGCGGGAAGATAACCGCCACAGAGGACTGGCTTCTCTCTCCGCCAGGTACCGTTTCAATGACTGGCTCTCATTACAGGGCAGAACTAACTTTGATAAGAGCGACGACCAATACGAAATGAAAGCCTATGCAGGTACCCAACAGGTGCTCTCTCCACCCAATGGCAGGTATACCCTTGAAAAAGAAAGTAACAAACAGTTCTATGCAGATATGATGCTGACCGCTGCCAGACAGGTATCCCCTTCCTGGAAACTACAAGGCATGCTGGGTGCCAGCATCACCGATATCAGGGCACACGACAGAAGCCTGATCAGCACGAATGCCACAGCGGCGGAAGGATTGATCGTAGCCAATAAATTCTCTGTAAAAAACATTGCATCCAATGCACTGGATGCACAGCAAAGTGTAGAACGAAAACAACTACAGGCGCTGTTTGGGAGTGCACAGGTGCACTTTAAAAACAGCATCTTTTTAGACCTTACAGGGCGTAATGACTGGAGCAGCACATTTGCTTTTACTCCTATCAAAGACAAAGGTTACTTTTATTATTCCTCAGGTATCAGTACCATTATCAGTGAACTGGTAAAACTACCTGCTATCATCAGCTTCGCGAAGGTACGGCTTTCGTATGCAAAGGCAGGGAATGACATTGCTCCTTATTCCTCCCGGCCTGCAAGGTTTATCTTACAAACCACTGCTGGTGTATCAAGAGTAAATTTCAATACACGTACACCTTATCCCGGTATTTACCTGAAACCGGAAGATAACCGTTCGCTGGAAGCCGGTACGGAGATCAGATTACTGAAAGACAGGATCAGCCTTGACTTTACCTGGTATAAGAACAATAACTATCAACAATACATGGAAGTGCGTGCACCTTCCGGTTCCGGTTATCTCTACTACTATCTGAACCTTGGAAACATCCAGAACAAAGGTGTGGAGGCCACGCTCACCATAGTGCCTGTACAACATAGTAATATCCGCTGGTCTACGACCATCAACTGTACAGTAAACTGTAACAGGGTAAAGCAGCTAAGCAGTAATACCATTCCCGGTGCTGGCCCTGACAACTACTATATCCTCACTGACTTCAATACCAACATGTATGGCTCCTTTATCAAAGAAGGTGGCAGCTGGGGTGATATTTATACCAACAAAGAACTGTATAAAAACGAGAAAGGTCAGTATGTGATAGATGATCAGGGCAACCTCGTGACGAGAAATGTATTCAAAAAAGTAGGCAACCCCAATCCACGCCTGATCACCGGTTGGAGCAATACCCTCGAATACAGACACTTTACACTCAGCTGTCTCATAGACGGCCGCTTTGGAGGCGAAGTGATGAGTGTGACCAGCTCTGTGCTGGACAATTACGGAGTAAGTGAACGTAGTGCCAAAGCCAGAGACAACGGTGGTGTGGCGCTGAATGCGGTGTACGAAAATGGAGTGCCTCTCACCGTACCATACGATGCCCGTAAGTTCTTCTCCACCATCGGAGGCAGAGCCGGCATCGGGGAAATGTATATGTATGATGCTACCAATATAAGATTAAGAGAACTTTCATTGACTTATGAAGTACCTGTCAAAAATAAGTACATCAACCGCCTGCAAATAGGATTGTTGGGGAAAAACCTGTGCTTCTTTAAACTGAAAGCCCCCTTTGATCCGGAAGTGGCAATGAGCAGTGGAAATGGTTTGCAGGGCATAGATGTATTTGGAGTATCGGCTACAAGAAGTATTGGCATACATGTGAAGGCCGCATTTTAAAACGATTCTATGCGTAACATGATTCTGGTGTGTATGGTGGTTCTGCTGCATACTGCCTGCACACGAAATTTTGAAGAGATCAATACGAATCCTTATGACCTGTATGACGATGAGCTGAAAGGAGATTTTAAACTACTGGGCGATCCGCTTACCCAATCCATGCTGAATATATTATCCAGCAGTGATGTAAGTGTGGCGCAATTACAGCAGAATCTGATGGGTGATGTATTCTCAGGATACATGATGACACCTAATCCCTTTCAGGACAACAGGAACAATATGACATATGACCTGCTGGATAGCTGGAATGACGATGCATGGCTCACGGCTTATGGCAGTGTAATGCCCAACTGCAAATTTGTGATGGACAATGCACGGGGGAAGTATATAGACTTTTATGCATGGGCACAGCTATTGAAAGTGATTGCCATGCACCGCATCAGTGATATCTATGGACCGGTGATCTATACACATTATGCTATGATCAATGACGATCATAGTATTGATTACGATTCTCAGCAGGATGCTTATACAGCCTTCTTTCACGATTTGGATTCTGCCATTACAACGCTCTCCAATTTTGCAGATAGTACAGGTACAAGGCGGTTTGCCGACTTCGATCTGTCATATAAAGGGGATTATAAGAAGTGGGTGAAACTCGCAAATACATTGCGCTTGCGGCTGGCGATCCGTATTTCCAAAGTAGATCCTGTCAAGGCACAGGAAGAAGGTGAAGCAGCACTCTCTCACCCTTATGGATTGATCAGTACAGTGGCAGATAATTTCAATATTGATATCAGTCCGGCTACGCACCCGGTGAATGTGATTTGTAATTCCTGGAATGATATCAGGATGGGTGCGCCAATGGAATCTATATTGACAGGGTATCATGATCCCCGGTTGCCATATTATTTCAATTCTACAGGAGCAAAGGATTCTGTTTATCATGGCATCAGGAATGGGATTGCTATTCCCGGTAAAGACGTGTATATAGGCTTTTCAAAGCTGGCATTGCTGCCATCGCATATTCAGTTATTAACAGCAGCAGAAGCTTATTTTTTAAAAGCAGAAGCCGCCTTGTATGGATGGAAAGGTGCTGGCGATGTACAGGACAATTATGAACAGGGTGTGTATATGTCTTTCCAGCAATATGGAATTACAGCAGCTTATAATGAATATATCCACAATAGTACTTACGTACCTAAGGCTTATGTTGACCCTCAAAATGCATTGAATAATGTTGACTCCCCTTTAAGTAAAATTACTATTCAGTGGGCCCCCAATGCAACGACGTCCTGTAAACTGGAAAGGATCATTACACAGAAATGGATTGCCATGTTTCCTGATGGACAGGAGGCGTGGTCCGAGTTTCGGCGTACGGGGTATCCGAAGTTATTTCCCATTGTGGTAAATAATAGTAGTGGAAAGATACCGACGGAAACGTTTATAAGAAGGATACCTTTTATACAATTTGAATATACCACGAATCAGGCGGGGGTGAACAGAGCGGTAGCAACATTGAAGGGAGCAGATAATGGAGGAACAAGATTATGGTGGGATCTGCCATAAATTTACTTTTATAAAAACCTTCATGAAAGAGGGAATTCACCAACGGGGAATGAAAACCACTTTCAGAAAAAAAGGCCGCAGCCAGATCAAAATATTTTTTTCTCACACGATGGTACTATTTTAATTTCCACACGACACCTCATTATGCACCTGAAAAAATTCCTGTAGACACTAAGGGGGAATCAGGGCAGCACGTATTGAACATGTTAGTAAAACATCGCAATGGTATAGGTGAAATGCGCAGTTAACGGCGCATTGTATCACATTATTTTATTTCTGCTACACGGGCCCATAGCTGAAAAGATTATGTTATACTGCTTATCAACCAGAATCTAAAATCGACAATCAAAATTCACTAACAGTTACGTTGGAATTGCCAGGATGTACTACATCCTCTGGCATTCCTATGGGAAACAACATCCATTTAGGTCAATTTTTAAAGGCAGTATCTATGAAACGTACACTACGCTTGACAAAAGCATGCAGTGCCACAGGCATTGTGCTGGGCCTCATGCTCGCAACCGGCATACAGACCGCCGTTGCAGCTCCTTCTCTTTCAACTTATGCTGCAAGGCAACAAAGAGACATTACGGGTATTGTGCGTGACGTTCAGGGCAACCCTTTGCCTGGTGTGACCGTAACGCTCAAAAATAGTAACAGGGGTACTAAAACAGATGTCAGCGGCACTTACCGCATTGCCGCAGGGACAGGCGATGTACTGGTATTTTCTTACGTTGGCTTTACCTCTAAGGAAATCACTGTAGGTGCTGAAACTACCGTCAGCATTGTTCTGGAAGAAACTGTAAAAGGTCTTAATGAACTGGTAGTAACTGCACTTGGTATACGAAGAGAAGCCCGTAGTCAGGGTTATGCCGTATCCAAAGTACAAGGTGCAGATATGACCAAAGCCCGCGAAATCAGCGTGGCCAATGCACTGGAAGGACGCGTAGCCGGTGTGAACAGCACCCCTCCTTCCACAGGTCCAGGTGGCTCATCACGCGTGACCATCAGAGGTAACTCCTCTTTGAGTGGCAACAACCAGCCGCTCTATGTAATAGATGGTATCCCCATGAACAATGCGAACCTCGGTTCTGCTACCATGTGGGGTGGCGCTGACCTTGGCGATGGTATATCCAGCATCAACCCTGATGACATCGAAGATATGACCATCCTGAAAGGCGCTGCTGCCTCTGCCCTCTATGGCCAGCGTGGTGTAAACGGTGTGATCCTCATCACTACCAAATCAGGTAAAGCCGGTCAGCTGGCAGTAGAACTGAACAGCAATATCACGGTGGATAAAGTGAACGACTTCCTCGACTTTCAGGATGTATACGGACAGGGTATTCAGGGGGCACATCCTACTGATAAACAGTCTGCCCTGAACAGTGGTCTTTCCAGTTGGGGTACCAAACTGGATGGCTCTGCAGTGACTCTCTTCGATGGACTGACACACCCTTACTCCAAACAAGGTAACCACTTAAAAGATTTCTATAAAACAGGGAATACGCTCAGCAACACCATTTCTGTAGCTGGTGGTAATGATAAAACCACCTATCGCGTAGCTCTCGGAGACCTGCGTAGCAACGGTATCTATCCGAATACACAGTACATCCGCGACAACGTGAACCTGGACCTCAATTACAAAATATCTGACAAATGGAGCGGACAAACCAACATCACATACGCCAAAGAATTGACCAACAATCGTTCTAACCTGAGTGATGCACCTGGCAATGGTAACTATGCCATCGCCTTCCTGCCAGCGAATGTGAAAGCGTCTTATCTGGCACCAGGCTATGATGCACAGGGCAACGAAACCGTGTTTAGCAGTGACCTGTTCAGCACCAATCCTTACTTTGCCGCCTACCGCTTTATTAACAATACGAAGAAGGACCGCGTGATTGGTATGACCAGTTTACGCTATGCGCCTACTTCCTGGTTGTACATACAGGGTCGTGTGGCAAATGACTTCTTCAGTTTCAATGCTACCTCTATTACGCCGACTGGTACCGCTTACCGCCCTAAGGGTAGCTTAGACCTGGAGCGTAACAGACAGTTCAACGAAATGAATGCAGACGTGCTGATTGGGGTGAATAAAAACATCACCCGCAACCTGAGCATGAACCTGAATGCCGGTGCAAACCTCCTGCAAAAAAATGATAAGGTCAACGATGTGACAGCGTCTAACTTCGCTTTCCCATTCGTGTACAATCCATCTACAGCAGGTACGAAGAACAGCACTATCGTGGAATACAAAAAAGAAGTACACTCTGTGTATGGTGCGCTGGAACTGGCTTACAGCAATTTCCTCTACCTGAACCTGACAGATCGTAATGACTGGAGCAGTACCCTGCCAGCGGCAAACAACTCCTACAATTATCCATCTGCTACTATCTCTTATGTTTTCTCTGAAAATGTAAAAGCAAGCTGGCTCAACTTCGGTAAACTCCGCGCAGGTTTTGCACAGGTAGGTGGTGATGCGGATGAATATAAAACGGCATTGTACTACAGCACGCTGGGTAGCACCATCAACGGCGCTCCGATCGGTGACATTGACAACAAAATTCCTAACAAGGCGCTGAAACCACTGAAAGTAAAAGAACTGGAAGTGGGTGCTGAATTCAAGTTGTTCAACAACCGTGTGTTTGGTGACTTCAGTTATTATAACAAGAAAGCAACGAACGATATCGTGACTGCGACCGTATCATTAGGGTCTGGGTATTCCAGCGCACTCGTGAATGTGGGTGAACTGCAGAACCAGGGTATTGAGTTAATGATTGGTGGTACGCCAATAAAATCCGGTGCATTGACATGGACCACAACATTCAACTTTGCCCATAACCAAAACAAGGTGATTCAGCTGGCACCCGGTCAGAATGAAATGGTGGTAGAAAACGGGGAATCCCGCACAGAAGCTGCCTTCATAGAACATGTGGTAGGTAAACCATATGCGCAGATCATGGTGTACGATTATAAGAAAGATGCGAAAGGCAACCTGGTGGTGAATGCTTCAGGTCTGCCACAACGAACAGATGCACTGGTGAGTGCAGGTACAGGTGTAGCGCCTTTCAGCGGTGGATGGAGCAATGATCTGGCTTATAAGCAATTCCATCTCTCCTTCCTCATCGACTTCAAATCAGGTGGTCATATTTACTCAGGTACAAATGCGAACGCTTACGGATATGGGCTGCAGAAAGAAACATTGCCAGGTCGTGAGACGGGGGTTACTGTAACAGGTGTAGATGATTCCGGTGCACCGGTAACCACCAACATCAGTGCACAGACTTATTATAGCCAGCTGGCAACGATCTCAGCCCTGCATGTATATAAGACAGACTTCATCAAGTTCCGTTCTGTAAGCCTTACATACGACTTCAGCACCAGCGCCCTGCACAACAAACTGCATGGTGTGAGTGTATCGCTGGTAGGACGCAACCTGTTCTACTTCAAGAAGTCTACACCTAACATTGACCCTGAATCCAACTATAGCAATAGTAATGCGCAGGGTCTTGAATATGCCGGTCTGCCTACTAGCAAATCCTTTGGCGTTAACCTGAATGTTAAATTCTAAAACCAGCTGCAATGAACGCTCTATATAAAAAGATAATTGCTTTTTCTTTTTCTGCTATCATGCTGTTGCCAGCTTGTACCAAGAACTTTGAAAGCATTAATACAGATAAGAATAAATCCAGTGAGAACACCGGTGTACCTGAGTACAACTTTACCCGTGCACTGCTGGAATATACTGGTAACAGTGATTACAGTTATGATACCTGGCGTGTGAACATCATCTATTGTGCGATGATGATGCAACAGTTGTCAAACGTATCCTGGTATGCAGGTGATAAGTATATGCAGAATGATGCATGGTCCAATGCCTTGTTTGATAAGGCATACACCGACCAGGTGAAATACATCACGGATGTAATACGCCTCACGAAGGATGATACATACTATAGCAACCAGTATAACATGGCGCGTATTGCCAGGGTAATGATCTTCCAGCGCCTGACAGATGTGTATGGAGATATTCCTTATTCTGAAGCAGGTGAAGGTTATAGTGACCAGAACTATGCACCTAAATATGATGCGCAGCAGGACATCTATACGAATATGGTGACAGAACTGGACGAAGCGGCCAAAGCCTTGGATGCCACGAAAGCCATACCTGGACAGGGCGACCTCATTTACAATAAAGGAGGTAGTTCCACTGCAACAGTAGTGGTAAAGAACTGGCAAAAACTGGCTTATTCACTCATGCTGAGAATAGGGATGCGCCTTACAAAGGCAGATGTAGCCACTGCACAACAGGTAGTAGAAAAAGCTTATGCCGGTGGTGTGATTGCTGACAATAGCGAGAATGCCTATATCCTGCACGATGCAGCAGGTGGCAGAACCACTGTGAACAGAAACAGTAACATCCTCTCTGGTGAGTGGAATGCAATCGGCAATGCAGGTGAAGCAAGTTTAGGCACAACTTTCATTGATTTTCTACGCAATAACAATGATCCACGTCTTGCATACATCGGTACAGTGCCTGCTACAGGTAGTACGGCAGCGGCAGATCAGCTGGGTATGCCGAATGGGTTTGATACAAACGGAGCATCAAGTGCTACAGATATTACGAAAGCGCCGAATTATCCCGGTGATCTGAAAAAGTATTCAGTACTGAATAAGAACGTATTTCTGAAACTGGATGGACCTACTTTTTTAATTACTTATGCACAGGTAGAACTGCTGTTGGCAGAAGCTGCTAAAAGAGGCTGGAATGTGGGAGCAAATGCCGCGACACATTATGCCAATGGGGTGAGCGCTGCAATGGGTCAGCTGGCGCAGTACGATGCGTCAGCGGCCATCAACAGTACGACTATTCAAACTTACCTGACAGCACATCCATATAATGATGCTGATGGTTACAACCAAATTAATACGCAGTATTGGGCCGCAAGTATGCTGGATTGGTATGAAGTGTGGGCTAACTGGAGGAGGAGTGGATATCCGGAATTAACGCCGGTGAATTATGTAGGGAATGCAACTGGTGGACAGATTCCAAGGAGGATGTTGTATCCTGCATCAGAGGCGGCGAGCAATGCAACGAATTACCAGGAGGCGATTGCAAGGCAGGGTAGTAATTCGTTGATGACGAAAGTGTGGTGGGATAAGTGATGAACTAACTTATGTATAGCCATCTATACCGCTATAAAAAGCAGCAATAACAAGCCGGACCTGTTCAGGTCCGGCTTTTGTTTATTTACTTGAGTAACCACATTGATCCATTGATATCATCACTGCTAAATCCCTGATTGCTCAACGCTGCTTTCCAGTTCGCTGCATTCAGGTTCTGTTCCGAACTTGGATACCCCCATCTCTTTGGAATCACCCCATTATTCCCGATACCGGTTCCCTCATCAAAAACAGGTACTCCTGTTCTGCGATAGTTAAAATAAGCCTCCCAGCCGGAATTCTGGAACATGGCAATGTACTTCTGTGTCAGGATTTGTTCCAACCCTGCATCAGCACCTGCATACTTCACGGAAGACTGAGCTAAATAAGTGCTTAAATCGAAGGTAAAAGCATAAGAGGTATAATCACCCAGTGAACTACCAAACTTCAGGAAATAAGCTGTATAGCTGGTCTGTGAAGCGGTAATACCATAGAACTTCATAGACTCTGTAATACCTGTATTATACCAGGTCTCCGCATCACCACTGATCCAGCCTCTGTTGATCGCCTCTGCGATGTTGAAACACATTTCTTTGTAACCTACCAATACATCCGGCTCACCAGTGTAAGTATCATAATAATGCTTACGATTGATCAGGGAAAGGTTACCAGCGATGGCATCAGAATACATGTTCGCAATGGATTCACCTGTGCTCGCACCTACAAATGAACGATAGTCTACTGCGCTGTAACCTTTTGTAGCAATGATATTCCATGCCGGCTCACAGGTGATGAACACACGTGCATCGTTCAGATCAGTGAGGTTATGCACATATGTATTCGCCATGTTGTAACGCTGTGCATCAGATCCAAAGTTGTTTGGACTCTGTGGATAAACATTATAGGTTTCTACATAAGTGAATTTGAAATCATCATCTACACTGGTGAAGATCGGATAAGTTGAAGGATTATTGATAATAGTGGCAAACTGAGATATCACATTCAGTTCATCGTCAGACGTCTTATTACTCAGACTGATCAGCACACGGAGCTTGAAGGTATTTGCCAGCTTGCGCCATTTGGTCAGATCACCTGCATAATAGATATCCTGTGTAGAACCGTCGATAGTATTATCACCAGCATTAATCAGTGTAGTCAGGTGGTTATTTACAGTATCCAATGTATTCAGCACAAAGGTAAATACATCTTTCTGTGAAGCATAAGCCGGGGTAAGATTATCCGTACCCTGCACTGCACCATCCAAAGGAATATCACCCATCATGGAGGTCATATTGTAATAGTAGTATGCACGTACAAATTTACCAATCGACTCATAAGGATTGATTGAATCTGCACCACGGGTAGCAGCTTCTTTCTCCATCTGTACTACGTTTTTCAATACGATGTAGCTGTCAAAGCTACCACTTGACCAGCCATACTGGTTATCACCATAATATTCATAGTTACGGCAATAGTACTGGTTCCAGCGATGTACGGCGCCCCATGATCCATAGTCTTCCAGTGCACCATCATCCTGCGTACCCGACATATCAGTCAATACAGCGCCCAGCAGTAACTCTGCCGTCACACTACCCGGCTCGTTCGGATTGGCCTGTAGTTCTTCAATCTTTTTATTACAAGCTGCCATCATCAGACAACTCAATGCGATGATTAATATATATTGATATCTTCTCATTGTGTTTGGGTATTAAAAGGTAATATTCAGGTTCACACCATAACTGCGAGTCGTAGGCGTCTGCAGACCGGAACCACTATCCTGTGTGTACTGGTCAACGTCCATATCCTTGTAACGACTCGGGAAGAAGTACAACAGGTTACGACCTACCAAAGACACGGATGCATTCTGGAACACAGTCCGCTTACCAAAAAGGTCGGCAGGCAGGCGGTAAGTAAGCGTTACTTCTCTCAGCTTGGCATAGGTCTTCTTGATATTGTTCAGGTCATGAATAGAAGCCATCCTGGTTACATACTGCTGTACAGATGTCTTTGTCGCATTTTTAGATACAGTCAATTCATCTTCATTAGTGATCTTACCTGTGATCGGATCCAACGAAATGGTTCCACCCGTCAGGTTTACACCTTCACCCACATAAGAGAAACCAGTAGACCCAAGTGCGTCGTCAGGGCGTGCTTCACCAAATTTACCCTGTGTACTTTCGATATGACGGCCACCTTGCAGGGATTTTTGACGTACATAGTCGTGTACCACACCACCTACCATACCATCGAATCTGAAACGGAAAGAGAAGTTCTTGTAGCTGAAAGTATTGGTAATACCCCACTGCCAGTCAGGATCTGAGTGACCAAACACTTTCTTGGCGTTTACACCCAGGTCAGTATAACGCAGCAGCAAACCAGATGACTGGTCGATGACTAACTGGCCACCAGAAGTTCGAACGAATGCATTGTCATACACCAGGTCAGTACGGGTACCGCTATGTACCCAGTTGTCACCACTTGGGTTATCAATCCATTTGCGTACGAATTTGAACCAGTTTACATTCACATCCCAGTTCAGACCAGTCTTGTTGCGGATAGGAGAACCACCCAATGTTACTTCCCAACCGTCATTCTGTGTCTTACCCTGGTTCTTGATTAACTGTGAATAACCTGTTGATTCAGAAACATCCGCTGTATAAATCAGGTCGTCTCTGTAACGGTAACGGGTTACATCCAGGCTCAGCCTGTTTTCGAGGAAACGTACATCCAGACCTGCTTCGTAAGCTTTTCTTTCAGCAGTTCTGATATTGTTACCCACCAGTGTATTGGTATAGGAAGCGCTGTTTTGATTGCTATAGTAAGGCTGCAGGGTGTAAGTCTGTGAGAAATCGTATCCCGGACCATCGTATGGAGAATAGTAAGTATATCCATAACCACCACCTGCCAGGTTAGATACATTTGGCGCAAAATAGGTATCAGTACCACCCGACTTACTGCTGGCAAATGAACCACGTACTTTCAGGAAAGAAATACCTTTTGGTAACTTCACATAATCAGAGATCACAGTAGCCAGGTTGAACGAAGGATAGAAATAAGTATTGTTTTCAGCCGGTAGTGTGGAAGACTTATCGAAACGGCCGGTAATGTTGGCAGTCACATAAGATTTGTAACCCAGATCCAGTGAATAATAACCACTCAGCACCAACATTTCAGCATTATAAGAAGCTGCCTGTACAGAGTTAAGTGAGTTAGAAAATGAATATACACCAGGTACATTCAGATAGTTGGTAGTAGTATACTCTGAATTGAAACGGAAAGTTCTGGCATTACCACCAAACATGCCCTGTACATCGAGGAAACCAAGGATAGCGTTTCTATGGTACTTAGCCTGAAACTCTACGTTCGATTCGAAAAGAGAACGGTTATCCACACGGTAGTCACCTTTATGCTCAGGTCTGTCGTATACTGTAGCAGAATAAGGCAGTTTCTCTGTATTGGTAAAGTTGTAAGTAGTTATGCTAGGACGTAAAGTCAGATCAATGTTGTTATTAACATTATAGTTCAACGCTGCATAACCATTTACGTTATTTACGTAGTGACCTCTCAGCCACTCGTAACTCATGAACCATGGGTTATTATAACGATAGTATTCAGCGTATTTCTGCTGTACACCTACTTTACCTGGCTGCCAGTAATCACGCATATCGTCTACGCTCCAATCCGCACCACCCCACAGGATCATATTGTAGATGATACTGTTAGGACCATAGTTTACATCCGGAATGTTCGGCGTAGACTGGCGGCTGTAGTTGATATAGGTCTGGATGGAGAAACGCTTTGTAAATTTATACCCAATGCTGGCAGAAGCATTGAAGTTGTTCAGTTGTGTATTGGGTACGATGCCTTTCTGGTAACTGTTACCCATAGAGAAACGCAGGTCAGCTTTGTCGGTAGAAGAGCTGAGTGCCACGCTGGTGCTGTTCAGGATACCAGTTTGCAAAAAGCGTTTCAGGTTATCCTTACCACGCGCCGTCCAGGCAGTTGGTTTGATATGACCCTGAAAAGATGTACCATCTTCGAAGTTGGTAGTATAAGTAGTGTTTGCATCATATTCACCATCATACTGTGGCAGCATACGGCCATCCAGCTTAGGGCCCCATATGTCGTAGTCATAGTCGTTTACACCCCCACCCTGGCCATCGCCAAATGCATATTTACCATATTCACCTGCACCATATTCATCCTGGTATTTAGGGAGCGCAATGAAACCACCATTCCACTGTGTACTGTTGTTTACATCAATGGTATAGCCACGTTTATTTTTAGTACCTTTTTTAGTGTTGATTATGATCACACCATTCTTACCTCTGAAGCCGTATAATGCCGCAGCACTAGGGCCTTTCAGCACAGTGAAACTTTCGATATCATCCGGGTTAATGTTGTAAGTATCAGAGCTTAATGGTACCCCATCTACCACATACATTGGGCTACCATCGCCACGCATAATTACGCCGGGTGAGTGACCAATTTCAGGTGTGATATTGATAGAGAGACCCGCCACATTTCCTTTCAGTGAATTGAGTACACTGGGTTCGCGTGCCTGTGTCAGATCATTGGCTTTTACATCCTGGATAGCGTATCCAAGGCGTTTTACCTCTTTCTTTACCCCGGTAGCAGTTACCACTACTTCATTGAGGTCTTTGGTACTGGCATCAACCGTGATCGTGATGTCCTCACCATTTATAGTAAATTCAGAGGGTGTGATACCGAGACCAGAGATAGCTAAGATATCTCCTTTTTGAGCCCTGATCGCAAAACTGCCATCTACATTGGTTACTGTTCCATTTTTTGTGCCTTTTACAATGACCGTCGCACTAGGGATGGGCGTCTGGTCTGATTTAGCCAGTACATGGCCGTTTATTAGTTTTTGCGCAAGGGAGGAAAAAGGTAACAATAGCATTACCATTAACATCCATGCGAATGCATTACATCTTTTTGGCATAACTGTTTTTTAGTTGATGTGAATTACTATAAAGCGATTTAATTGATTTAGACTCTTTTTGATAACTATCTACTCCAATCCCTGTGATGATGGGTACAAAGATCTAAAAGGAGTTTTAACAATTTGTTTAGTATACCTTAACTAATTGTTAAGTATTTATAAATAGGGATAAACAAAAAAAGCGCTTTTGCCGGTGGCAAAAGCGCTTTTTTATTATACGTTACAACTACTATTTACGAGCCTGTTGCATTGGATTACCACCTGTGGAGGTGCCTCTTACCGCCTGTTCACTGCGGAACAACTCAAACCTGGTTGGTGTCAGTGCCCTTGGCCAGCTGTTATTGGCTTCGTCTATATCACCTGTCTCTCTTTGTGGATCCAGTTTAATTGATACGACTTCCTTATCTTTTGCAAATACCTTGGTCACATGGTTTTCATCATGACGCCAGATGTAAGCTGAAATACGCTCTGTTTCCTTCGTACCATCTACATATGTCCACTCTATAATTAGTGGCATTACCAGCCCACCTACATTCGTGAATGATACCTGGTAGAAGTTCTTTTTGCTGTCATACAATCTCTTTTCTTCAGGGCTCAGGCCTGCATAGTAATTACCATATGTCTTTTTATCTTCTTCACTTACATCAAAACGATTCCATTTATAATAGAAATCCTGTAATGCAGTATCCTGTTCTGCTACGAATTTCATGCCCTCTGCTTTGTTGCGTGCGCGGGAAATATGGTCTGCATTGCGATCATATTTTGCTTTCGCTTCTGCTTTTTCTACCTGTGGTTCTTTCGTATCCAAACGGAACATCTTCACACTATCGATAGAGATATCCACCGGATCAATACCATAGAACCATCCTCTCCAGAACCAATCCAGGTCTACTGCAGATGCATCTTCCATCGTACGGAAAAAGTCGGCAGGTGTAGGATGCCTGAATGCCCAGCGACGTGCATATTCACGGAAAGCAAAGTCAAACAGTTCACGCCCCATCACGGTTTCACGCAGTATGTTCAGTGCTGTACTTGGTTTAGCATAGGCGTTCGGACCAAACTGCTCAATGTTTTCAGAGTTGGTCATAATCGGTTCCAGCTGATCCTTCGGCATGCGCATATAATCTGCAATCTTGTAGGCAGGTCCACGGTTGGAAGGGAAGTTGTTATCCCACTCCTGCTCTGCCAGGAACTGGCAGAAAGTATTTAGACCTTCATCCATCCATGTCCATTGTCTTTCGTCAGAGTTTATGATCATAGGGAAGAAGTTGTGGCCTACTTCGTGGGTGATCACACCGATCATACCATTCTTCACTGCTTCTGAATAGGTACCGTCTTTTTCAGTACGGCCATAGTTAAAGCAGATCATTGGGTATTCCATACCATTGGCAGCTTCTACTGAAATCGCTACTGGGTAAGGGTATGGAATCGTATGTTTAGAATATACTCTCAGGGTATTTGCCACTACCTTCGTTGAATAGCGTTTCCACAGCGGGTAAGCTTCAGGACCATAGTAAGACATGGCCATTACTTTCTTGCCTTCTACATTTGTCGCCATGGCATCCCATACCAGGCGGCGGGAAGATACCAGTGCAAAGTCACGCACATTTTCTGCGTTATACACCCATGTTTTACGGGCGGTGGCATGGCTGCCCATGTTACTCTTCATTTCATCAGGCGTCACGATTTCCAGCGGTTCTTTTGCACTCTGTGCCTGTTGCCAGCGCTGGTACTGTGCACCTGTCAGCACTTCTTTGTAGTTCTGACATTCGCCGGTAGCACCTACGATGTGGTCAGCAGGTACATTCATGCTTACATGGAAGTTGCCAAAAGTAAGTGCGAACTCACCCCGACCGGTGAACTGATGGTTCTGCCAACCCTGGAAGTCAGAATATACAGCCAGGCGGGGATACCATTGCGTGATCGTATAGAGGTAGTTTTTATCTTCAGGGAAGTACTCGTACCCACCACGACCACCTTCGATCATACGATCAGAGATGTTGTACCACCATTCCACCTTGAACCGGAACTTCTGGCCGGGTTGCAGGGTTTGTGGCAGGTCCATACGCAGCATGGTCTGGTTAATGGTATACGGAATCTCTTTCCCGCTTTCGTCGGTGATCTTTACGATGTTGGTACCGAAACCAGGGCGTGGGCCAAGGATCTGGTTTACATCCCTCATCGTCATTCTGCTCTTAATGGCGCTACCGTCAAAGCTATTGTTATCGCTTTTCGGATTGTGCTCATTTTCATCCAGTTGCAACCAGATGTACGTCAGCGGATCGGGAGAGTTGTTGTAATAAGTTACGGTCTCCTTCCCTGTCAGCTTTTGCTTGTCATCGTCCAGGGTAGCGGAGATGTCGTAATCGGCTCTTTGTTGCCAATACTTAGGACCTGGGGCACCGGATGCAGAACGGTATTCGTTAGGCGTCTGGAGAATGGTTCCTAATTGCTCAAACTTATTACCATGGTTAGAGCCGGTAGGTGGTAAGGATTGTGCGCTGGCGCCGGCAGTGATACAACAGGCCGCCAGAGCCAATTTGATTGCTTTTTTTCTCATAAGAAAACCTGGTGACAGTTGGTTGTCCCTGTCTATTTTGTTATAAATTCTTTACATCTTTCAATGGTTATCAGAACGGCTACGCCAAAGATGGCAGCAGAGAGGTAAATATTCCAGTCCCTGCGTTTTACCCCTGTAACATTTACAATAATACCGGCCAGTAATAATACGCCTGCTACGACCATCATCTGCCCTACTTCCAGCCCCAGATTGAAAGCCAGCAAGGGTGTAAGGATGTTTTCCTGTGTGCCGATCAGACTCTTCAGGTAGGCAGAGAAGGCCATACCATGAACAAGGCCGAAAAACAATGCGAACAGATAGTTCAGTTGGACTCTTTGTGGCGACAGCTCTTTTTTAAACATATTGAAAAGAGCGGTAATCCAGATAGTGATTGGTATGAGCAGTTCTATCAGACTGCTTTGGATATATACGACGTTTGCGACACTTAAAGCCAGTGTGGTGGCATGACCAATTGTAAAAGCTGTGACAAGAACAAGCACTTTTCTCCAGTCCTGCAGCATATAAATAGCTGACAACGCCATGATAAACAGGATGTGATCGTAGCCATCCCAGGCAATGATATGCTGCCACCCCATTTGAAAATACATCCCGAATTCGGTGCTCACAATTTCCTATTTTTGGTAATTATACAAGGATACTGCTAATATTTAAAATTTTTTAGGCAAGTGGGTTTAATATTATATAAATGGTTATTGGGGTCTTTTTTCGCATTTCACCCATTCTATGTGAGTGTCACTGAGATCGAGCATGTAAAGACTAAAAACGAGGTCCAGGTCAGCTGCCGGATCTTTGCCGACGACCTGGAAAATGTACTGAAAAAGGAATCAAAACTCCCGCTGGACATCATCCACCCAACCAATAAGGCACAAATGGATAGCCTCATCGCCGGCTATATCAATAAACATTTATACATCAATGTGGATGGAAAAGCCGTAAAGCTTACCTATCTCGGCTATAAAATTGAAGAAGAAGCGGCCTGGTGCTTTTTGGTGGCACAGAACATCACTCCTTTCAAACAGGTGAAAGTCAAAGACGATATCCTTTATAGCGAGCATCCCAACCAGATCAACATGATCCATGTGATCCGGGATGGCGTGAGAAAAAGCAATAAACTGGATAATCCGAAAGCCGCGGTATCTGTGAGCTTTTAACCGCGGTTATCCACAAATTTCACGGGTTTGCGTAGCCCTTCAGGCATCAGCATCTTCATGATCTCCGTTTGCCCTACATACCTGATCTGAGGTATTACCCTCAGTTTGGCTTGTAGGTAAGAACGGATCTTTCTGTCTATATCTTCTGATTCCTGTATTGGCCACAGATGCAGTAAGATCTCGTCTGTGCCTATTTCGTTGGAGAATACTTCTACTACAAACTCTCTCACTTCTTCCATATCATTCAGCAGGTCAAACAGCGCAGGTGGATACAACGTGGTACCCTTGTACTTGATCATCTGTTTACGACGGCCTATCACAGGTGATAAACGCTTCGTCTGGCGACCACAGGAACATGGTTCTTCAAAGTAACGGCAGATGTCTCCTGTCTTGTAGCGCAGCAATGGCATCCCTTCTACACCGAGTGTCGTAATCGTCACTTCGCCATCCTGGCCAGGGCCTACAGGTTGATTATTATCATCCAGCAGTTCTACATACAGCAACTCAGGATGGTGATGCCCACCATGACCTGCATTACATTCTGTAAATGCTGTCTGCATTTCTGTACTGGCATAGGTAGAATAAAGCTTGATATCCCATTGCTCTGTAATCCTCTTGCCCAATACATTGTAAGTGAAATCCGCATTACGGATATTCTCCCCTATACATACCGCCTTTTTTACTGAAGACGAGTTAATATCGATATTATGTTCTTTTGCAAATGCAATCAGCTTCACGATAAATGAAGGTACTGCTACTATTGTGGTTGGCTGTATCCGCTGTATATTTTCCCATTGCAGAGAAGGTACACCCGGCCCCACACGCAACACACCGGCACCCAACTTACGGATACCATTGTAATACGCCATCCCCGCCATAAACTGTCTGTCCAGCGTAAGCATCAGCTGAAAGATATCATTCTCCGTACCATCAGCACAGCAAAAAGAAATGTATTCATTATACGCCAGCCGATCCTGGTCTTTCTGTGTCAAAGCAATGATCACTGGTCTGCCCAGGGTACCGGAGGTAGTGGTATATTCAGCAATCTTGCTTTTATCTACGCACAGAAAATCCCAGTTCTGTTCCTGCAGGTGCTCCTTCGTGACAGGTGGAATACGCCAGAGGTCATCCAGCGATTTTACGTCGGAAGGCTGTATGCCATGTTCGGCAAACCAACTCCGGTAAAAAGGTGAAAACTCCCGCAGGTAACCCAGCAGGTGAAGGACTTCTTTTTCCTGAAATGCCCTGATGGAAGTAGCGGGCTGCAATTCAATATTGGGTATGTACATGGTATCAGGTTTTCAGACTTCAATGATCACAGTCGCCACCGCAGTGGTGTTAATGTGTGACAATGAAACCAAAATCTGTTTGATCTGTAGCTGTTCGTAGTAGGAGCGGGCATTACCTATCAGCTCTAGCAATGGCTTGCCGGTAGCATCATTGGTAATCTCTATTTCATTGAAATGTACCCCGCCATGCATGTAACCGGTACCCAGTGCTTTCAACAGGGCTTCCTTGGCTGCAAACCGGGCGGCATAGTGCTCTTCGCTATGTACCTGCTGCTCGCAATAGGCGATCTCGTGAGGGGTGAACACAAGTTCCTTAAAACCAATTCCCTTGGCTATTTTGGCGCCTATGCGTGCCACGTCCACGATATCTGTTCCTATGCCGTAGATCATGATTTTTTATTACACAATTCTATTTGTTTCCGGATATGGATCTCTTCTGATTTGTTCGCGATCACC